>Ga0163149_10000291_pt1 | contig 66301 bp, 61 predicted proteins | sample OliLakLV19MP5G1_FD_148604 | JGI IMG/M metagenome (GOLD analysis project Ga0163149, IMG submission 148604) | Freshwater microbial mat bacterial communities from Lake Vanda, McMurdo Dry Valleys, Antarctica - Oligotrophic Lake LV.19.MP5.G1 | ecosystem: Environmental > Aquatic > Freshwater > Lake >...
TATCAGTGTATCCGTCTTTGATAAAATGTCAATTAAAGACCTTTTCGCAAACCCAATACAACAAAATTTCAAAGAACTAAATCCTAATCAATTGAATATCTTTGAGTAATATCAAAACGCTAGTGAAGTCATGTAAGATAAAATTCAAATCATAATTATAAAAAACATAAAAAAGCACTACATATGAATAATTTATTTGACAGAACAACTATTGAAGGGTCAGCAAGGTATTTTCAAAACTGCATTCGAAACGGAGAAGTGGAAAATGCACTGGATTGTTTTGATGAGGAAGCAATTTATGTTACTGGAATAGGCACATTTGTAAAGGGCAAAGAAAACATACGCATAGCGCTACATCAGGTGTGTGGTCTTAAACCCGACTTACAAGCACAAAGAAGTAAAGGATTTACAGTTGGCAACATTACTGCTTGGGTAGATGAATGGACTTTGAAAGCAGTATTGCCCGACGGTACAAAGCTAGACCTTAAGGGTACGTCTAGCGATATATTAAAAAAACTACCGAATGACAACTGGGTATACTTAGTAGATAATCCTTATGGTGCAGAATATTTACATCTATAAAGAGTTAATAGTAAAAATAAATGCCGCAAAAACTGCTACCAGTGGAGTAAGCAAGGGGAATTACCCCCCCTGCTCCTAACAGAACCGTATCCCGAATCAAGTTCGGGGCAGGCTATGCAGGAATGGCAGTTCTGTGGTCTGTTAAAGACTAAAATACTTTGGAGTTTACCCGCCGGGGTGGGTCAACATGCAAGAATATCGACCGCAGAAAAACGCACGGGCATACACCTGGGGTGGGTCAACATGCAAGAACGGTGGGTCAACATAAACAGGAATGGTGGGTCAACATGGACAGGAATCTACACCCGTTCCAGTCCCCTCTTCGTCGCATGCCTAATAGCGCTTTGTGCACTTATACGGATATAATGAAGCTAATTATATTCTTTTCCCTCCAGGTAAATGCGGGGTGTGCGGCCTCCGAGATAACAGTAATACGCGGAACAACTTTCCTACGCTGATTTATCCAACGTAGCTTCAGCGGAGTTGGAAGCTATGGAGGGTAACCCTCCTATGCTAAAGCTTCGGAGGGTAAAAAATAAAACCATCCGTTTTCAACGAATGGTTCTGTGGAAGCCCCGCTTAAGGTGGTACAGGTTGTGTTCTTGTTCCGAAGGAATCCCTTTGGATATCTTTTATATACGAAAGTGAGCAAAAGCCTTGTTGGCTTCAGCCATACGATGGGTATCTTCTTTCTTTTTAAATGCAGCACCTTCACCTTTTGATGCTGCTACGATCTCACCGGCTAATTTATCAGCCATGCTGCGACCGTTCCTGTCGCGGCTGTAACGGATCAGCCATTTGATGCTCAGGGAAACTTTTCTGTCAGGACGAACCTCAGCAGGAATCTGGAAGGTAGCACCACCGATACGGCGGCTACGTACTTCTACACCAGGCGTAACATTTGTCAAAGCCCTTTTCCATACTTCATATCCGTCTTCACTGGTTTGCTTGGACACTTTGTCCAACGCATCGTAGAAAATATTAAAAGCTCCGCTTTTCTTTCCTTCCCACATCAGGTTGTTTACAAAACGGGTAACCAGTTTGTCATTAAACTTTGGGTCTGGAGCTAAAGGGAGTTTCTTGGCTTGTGCTTTCCGCATGACTTATTCTTTAATTACTTTTTGTTATTGTTGTTATCCCGAGTAAAACGAGGGATCTTATTTTGTCACCCTGAGTGAAACAAAGGGTTATTTCTTCGCTTTCTCTTTCTTCGTACCGTATTTAGAACGGCTCTTCTTCCTGTCTTTTACACCGGCAGTATCCAATGAACCACGAACGATATGATAACGAACACCTGGTAAATCTTTTACCCTTCCACCACGTATCAGTACAATGGAGTGCTCCTGCAGGTTATGACCTTCACCTGGAATATAGGCGATCACCTCAATTTTATTAGTCAAACGAACCTTCGCCACTTTACGCAGCGCAGAGTTTGGCTTTTTAGGAGTAGTTGTATATACCCTTGTACATACACCGCGGCGCTGCGGACACTGATCCAAAGCCCTTGATTTACTCTTGGCCCTGATAATTTCTCTTCCTTTTCTTACTAATTGTTGAATTGTAGGCATTCTTGACCCTTGTTTTTGGGAGGGCAAAGGTAAGGGAATAGCTGATAATTTTAAAGCGGAAAGATGATAATTTTTTCAACCATCCGGAATTCCGCTCAACCGACCCACTCAAACCAGAAATTTTCGTCAAAAACAAGTGTAAATGAGCCCATTAGATGGAGTATTGCTATAAGGATGGATAAACTGTCACCGGCCAGTTATCCACTATCATCTAAACCTTTTGCATCCAGTTATACTTATCCTCTCTTCTTCCTTCCCGGATATCCGTCAGCCATTTTTTGATCGTAGGAGCCGTTTTCCACTTACTGGTATCAAATTTCATAACAAAATCCTTATAACCCAGCTCTTTGATCATGGAAATAGTGGCCGCTGTACCGGTTCCGAAAACTTCGTACAAAAGCCCGGCATTATATGCATCGATAATATCGTGAATACTGAGGGGGCGCTCCTCTACCGCAAAACCCATTTCTTTCAATAGCGTTATAGTGCTCTGACGGGTCACCCCGTCCAGGATCGTTCCCTGTTCAAGGTCCGGCGTAATGGCCGTATTACCTATAATGAAAAATACGTTCATGGTACCACACTCCTGCACATACTTATGTTCAAAGGCGTCCATCCATAATACCTGGTCGTATCCTTTTTTCTTCGCTTCCGCTGTAGCATACATGGCAGCGCCATAATTACCTGCCGCTTTCGCATAACCAACACCGCCCGGGGCAGCCCGTACATATTGTTCCTCTACATAGATCCGCATTGGTTCGATGTAGTAAGGGCCGGTAGGGCTTAAAATGATCATGAATTTATAGGTTTCCGAAGGACGGACACCGATCAGTTCATCCGAGGAGAACATAAATGGACGAATGTATAGAGAGTGATCCTGTTTGAAGGGGATCCAGTTTTTATCCAGTTCGATCAATTGCCGCATCCCTTCCATGAATAATTCTTCGGGAACAGCTGGCATCTGCATTCTTTCTGCAGACCTGTTGAAACGTTTGTAGTTATCCTGTGGCCGGAAAATAAAAGCATTGCCCTCACTGTCTTTATACGCTTTGATACCTTCAAAAATGGCCTGTCCATAATGCAGTGCTGCCAGCGAAGGACTTAACAGGAGCGGTTGGTAAGGTTTTATTTCAATGTTCTTCCACTCGCCGTTTTCATAGTCTGCTTCCAGCATATGGTCAGTAAAATACTTTCCGAAAGGCGGGTTCTCGAGATTCAGGTCCTGTAGTTTACTCCTTTCCGCTTTTCTGATTGAAATATCCATAGCTGCCGTCATAAAAGATTATTTTTGAAAGGTCAAAGAAACGAAAAAAAAGAACACCCCTGCCTGACATGGGGCAGCCATTTGTACATTAATTACTAACCGGGTTATGGATATCAACCATATTGTATTACCGGCCTCCCTAGTGGCCGATCTCTATCAGCATACACTGGTGGAAGATACTGAGGTGACTATAGAGGAAAAGGGATTTGCCGCAGCCAGTAAAGAAGAAATCCCTGAAATCAATACACCTGTGAATGTTCCCTGGAAATCGTTGGGCACTAATCAAAAAAACATACTGATCGTAGTACGATCCGGCGAAGCCGTTTATTTGCCGGATAATGAACTGGCTTTTCTTACCGGTATACTCGGTGCCTGTAAACTCAGCCTGGCTGATGTGGCCGTTGTAAATAGTATCAACCACCCGGAAGCCGGTTATAAGGAATTGATAAGTTTTTTCAAAAGCAGGATCGTATTGTTATTTGATATGGAGCCCGCTGCCTTTGGCTTGCCAATGAGCTTCCCGCATTACCAGGTCCAGCCCTTTGCAGGTAATTCATTCTTATATTCACCTGCCCTCAAAGAGCTGGAAAATGACCGGGTAGAGAAGAGTAAACTATGGGTTAGTTTAAAGCGGCTTTTTAATCTATAAACGTAGCCGGTAAGACAGGAAATCGGAAAGAAGATATGTCTAAAAAAAATCCCGTCTTCCTTTCTTCCCGGCAAATAAAATTTCAGGATTTGAAACTAATCTTTGCCACCAATAACCAGCATAAAGTAGAAGAGATCCGTGCCGTTACTGGTAATAATCTGGACATCGTTACGCTGAAAGAAGCCGGGATAGATATTGATATTCCCGAACCCTGGAATACGCTGGAAAAGAATGCTTCCGCTAAATCCAAAACGATCTTCGATCTGACCGGAACCAGCTGTTTTAGCGAGGATACAGGGTTAGAAGTATCGGCTTTAAATGGGGAGCCGGGAGTAAAAAGTGCCCACTATGCGGAAGAGAACCGCTCCTTTGATGCGAACATTGATAAGCTTTTAAGTAATTTGGCGGGTCAGCAGGACCGTTCGGCCCGTTTCAGGACCGTTATATCCTTGTTAATTGACGATACTGAAACGCTGTTTGAAGGCATTTGTGACGGCCAAATAACAGACAAAAAAAGAGGCGGGCAGGGCTTTGGGTACGATCCGGTGTTTATTCCGGCCGGTTCCACCAAAACCTTTGCGGAAATGAGCCTGAACGAAAAGAACCAATTCAGTCACCGGAAGAAGGCCACCGAAAAACTGGTAGCATTTTTGAATAGTTTATAAACAAACCACTGATTTTGACACCTGAACGCAACCAAAATACCCCCGAAAGCGACCTAATAAAAGGATGCATGGAAGGCAACAGGAGAATGCAGGAAGAACTGTATCGCCGGTTTTCCCCCCGCATGTATGCCGTCTGTCTGCGCTATGCCGGCAATGCCGAAGAGGCGGAAGACATACTACAGGAGGCATTCATTAAGGTCTTTAAAAAATTAGACAGTTTTCGCAGCGAAGGCTCCTTTGAAGGTTGGGTTAGACGGATTTTTGTCAACACCGCCATCGAACATTTTCGCCGCAAACGCTACCTGATGCCGGTTACAGAAAAAGAAGAAAATACCATTGAAGGAAAATATGTTTCTGTGCTGGATGAACTGGCGGAAAAAGATATACTGGCCCTGGTACAGGAATTATCACCCGGCTACCGTACGGTTTTTAATATGTACGTGGTGGAAGGGTACACACACAAAGAGATCGCCGATATGCTGGGCATCAGTGAAGGAACCAGCAAGTCGCAACTATCGAGGGCCAAAGTGATACTGCAGGATATGGTAAGATCATTTATTGACAAGCAAAGAGGAGTACGAACCAAGCAATGAGCAGCGGATTACAACATAAAATGTATGACTACGAAGTAGCCCCACCGGCAGCTATTTGGGAAAAAATTGCTGCTGAATTAGACGAGTCCGAACTGGCTAATAAATTTCCTTCAGCACTTTATACTATTCAAATAGCACCACCGGCACATAGCTGGCAAGCCATTGCAGCCGCATTGGATGAACCTGCATTGGTGAATGACTATGCTGCTAAACTGAATGCCGTAGCAATAGCTCCTCCTGCCAATGTATGGAATAAAATAAAAATCTCACTGGATGCTGAACAAGAAGCAGCCATTCCGGAGCACAGACGATTTTCTCCCTTTCTTAAATATGCTGCCGCTGCTGCTATTTTCGCATTTTTAGCCTGGGGAGGTATCCGCCTGTTCAATGATCAATCGAAAAATACCGGCATCGCCAAAGAGGATACAGTGCAGCCTGGCAAGACCACTGAAACCGTATCTGCCAATACGATACTCCCGATAGAAGATGAAAATATTGCAGTACCTGGTATTGCCGCATCCATGGAGGAAGCCCGCAATGATGCTGCCCTGGAAGCCAGTAAAAAAACCTATGCTAAATTAGATGTAGCTGTAACCCGCAGTAAAATAAAAAATGCTGCTGATTTCTTTTTTGTGGCAGATGAGTATGACTACACTCCCTCTGTTTCAACCAGGGGTTTAGATATTGGGGCGCCGCCAACACCTGCCATTGATATGGCCAGTCGTTATATCATGCTGATGACACCAGATGGTTATATTATCCGGATGTCGAAAAAGCTCGGCGATCTGGTTTGTTGTGTGTCGGGCGAAGATCAGGACAAAGATTGCATTGACCAGTTAAAGAAATGGAGAGAGAAGATTGCGAATCCGGGCACGTCACATTCCTCCAGCAATTTTATGGATATCCTCAATATGGTGAATTCGATGCAGGATAATTAAGACTGTAATCCAACACTAACCGTTCCTGTTTTTTTTATTTAGTAAATTGCAGGGTAATATTATAACTGCAACGTTTCCTTATTTCTACTACAAACACACCTGCATGGCAAGAATAAAAATTCAGCTGCCCAACCGTTTTCCCTTCTCCTGCGAGCTACCAGTTCGCATTACGGATATCAACTATGGAGGTCATGCCGGCAATGATACGGTGCTATCCATTATTCATGAGGCGAGAATGCAATTTCTTGTCAGCCTGGGTTATACCGAGATGAATTTTGGCGGGACCGGTATGATCATGGCAGATGTGGCCATCGAGTTTAAAAATGAATTATTTTATGGCGATATAGTGATCGCTTCGGTAATGGCTGGCGAAATTTCAAAAGCTGGCTTTGAATTGTTTTACAAACTGGAGAAATCTACTGGTAATTCCGTAACACTCGTTGCGGCAGCTAAAACAAGCATGATCTGTTATGATTATGCCCGAAAAAAAATTGTAGCTATACCCGAAGATGCAAGAGCAAAATTGATAAGCTGATTACTTTATCTGTCTGATGCGCTTCGACCTTTCGAAAAATTCGGTCCTACCTTAAGTGGCAAATGCGTTTTGATTAATCAGATACACTGCTGTCCGACCCATAGTGTCAGATGCTTTTCGAGACATCAGATACACTGCTGTCCGACCCTAAGTATCAGATGCTTTTCGAGACATCAGATACACTGCTGTCCGACCCATAGTGTCAGATGCTTTTCGAGACATCAGATACACTGCTGTCCGACCCTAAGTGTCAGATGCTCTTCGAGACATCAGACACTATTCCAGATGTTCCAGCTTCCCTCTGCCTGCAGCATCAGCATTTCTTCTCCATTCTTTATCGTGGCACCCCGCTCCTCCCCTTTTTGCAGGAATAATGTTTTGGACGGGTTATATAACAGGTCGTACAGTAAATGCGCATCCGTAATAAAATGATAAGGAATGTCCGGGCAGGTATTAATAGTGGGATACATTCCCAAAGGGGTAGTATTGATGATCAGTGTATTTTGCCTGATGACTTTTTCATCCAAATCCTCATAGGTAAGTGTTGATCCGCCATGAAGGGTCCTGCTGACAATGTCAAATTCAATTCCTATTTTTTTTAATGCATAAGAAACAGCAGCTGTAGCACCACCATTTCCAAGTATCAATGCCCTTTTATGATGAGATTGTAAAAGAGGGGAAAGACTTTGTTCAAATCCGGCCCAGTCTGTATTATACCCAAATAGTTTTCCCTGGCTGATGCGGATACAATTGCAGGCATTCAATGCCCCGGGAATATGCTCTGTGGAATCAAGATAAGAGAGTACCTGTATTTTATAAGGGATGGTAACATTCAGACCTTTAAGGTCCTGGTTATCCTGCAGGAGAGCAGGTAACTGGTCGATAGCCTCAAGTGGAAAAAGTTTGTACCGGCAGTCCGTTAATTCTTCCTGCTCAAACTTCTCCGTAAAATATTTTTTGGAGAAAGAATGAGATAAGGGGTACCCGATCAGCCCAAAGAGCCGCATCAGGCTTTTTCTTTTTTATCAAGGTACAGATCAAATGTATCACCCCGAAGCCCGATCCGCATGGTTTCCAGCGGTATCACTTCACTGGGTGCAATGTTGCCCAGGTTGGTATTACAGCCTACAAGCTCAATAAAATACAGTTGCTGTGCTTTCTGCGGAGCTTCCCAGATAATTTTCTCCGCTGGTATCTGTGTTAATATTTCCTGTACAAGACCTTCTCTTACTTCGCCACTACCCCGGTAGATACCGACATTACCAGCTTCCCTCGCTTCTGCAATAACATAAGTAGAACCCGCTTCCAGTTCTGCTTTCATCAATTCGATCCACTTGTAGGGGGGGATAATATGTGCGGCATCCTTACTGCCTACCTCACTTAAAACCGTTCCATGCGAAGTCAGTTTCTCGATGTAACCACATTTCTCTGCATGGGGAATATTGATCGATCCGTCACTCACTTCCATATAACTAATTCCAAATTCCTTACATACGTTGATATAATCATCAAATTGATTACGGATCAGGAATGCCTCAAACAACGTACCGCCAAAATAAACGGGAATATCATAAGCACGGTAGATTGCTAATTTATCTTTCAGGTTCGGCGTTACAAAGGAAGTACCGAAGCCTAGTTTTACAATATCCACATGAGGGTGTGATGCACTCATAAAATTTTTGGCTTCTTCCACGCTCAATCCCTTGTCCATAACCATTGTGAGGCCTGATTGACGGGGTTTTGCAACCCTATCCGGAATTTGAGACAAATTAAAGTTCATACTATTCTTTTTGGTTCAAATTGTTGTTTCGCAGATGGCCGCAAAAATAGGGAAGAATCCGCAGAGTAGGTTCTGGATACCAGCTGCTGGTTACTACTGGTTATTAGATTGATTTATTTCGTTTGAAACGAGCCACCAGGTCAACGACCTGTTGATTTTGCAAAATGGCTGGATGCAATTCGACGAATTTTTTAAGCAGTTTGGGAGATTGCTGCATAGCTTCTTCCAATTGAAGAATGGCTTCCTTCATCTTGCCAAGCGCTATTAAAACGGCCGCTTTATAAAAGATGAACAAGGATTTTCCTGCGGTAATTCTGAGTGCAGCTTCAGTCTGTTCCAATGCTTCATCAAAATACTCCGCTTTGTACAAGCAACGGATCAGCGATTCCCATCCGGCACTGTTTCGGGGACGCACCCTTACGACATTGGAAAAATACTGGGCCGCTTCTTTAAATAATCCCAGCTGCATTTTACATTCTCCCATTAATAGATTGTACTCTGATTGCAACCGGTGAATCTTCATGGCGGTATCCAGTTGCTTGATACAACTTTGCCAATTACCTTCATTAAAATAGGTACAGGCGATCTTATAAAACAATTTACTATCCTCCTGCCGGAGGTGTGAGGCTTTACGGTATTGAATTCTTGCCTGAGCAAAATTTTTGAGGCGGTCATAACAATGGCCGATTGCTTCAAAGATTACCTCTTCCGGTTTGGCCAACTCATGTACTTTCTCCAGTACTTCAATGGCTTCTTTGTATTTGCGCAAGCGGATATAGGCATCTCCCATATTCCGGTATGCATAGTCAAATTTTTCGTCGATAGTGATGGCATACTGGTACGCATCGATTGATTTTTCATACAATTTCAATCCCTGGTAGGCAGCCCCAAGGTTAAACCAGGCCAGTTCATTATAAGGATATTCATCAATGATCTGCTGATGGAGCCGGATACTCTCTTCATTGCGGCCTGTAAAATCGGTCCAGAAACATATCTTGTACAAGGCCTCTTCATTATTGGGTTCATCCTCCAGCACCATTTTAAGGCAATCAAATACTTTATCGAAGTCTTCGTAATCGTCATAAACATCGGCCAGTTCAAACAACAACTCTATTTTCTCTTCCCCTTCAAATAAGGAGAGAGCTTCTTCGAGCAATACAACTGCTTTTTCCTGCTGGTCCAGTGCCAGGTAAGCATCCGTCTTTAATATATAGAGGTTGATATCCCCGCCATCTAATAAGGAGGCCTTTTCGAGAATATCAAGGGCCTCCTGGTAACGCCGTTTAGCCAACAGAATATCAGCTTTCTTTATGAGTAACATTGAGGAGTAGGGAAATTGCTCGCTAGCAATCTCGGCGGCTTCAATGGCCCTTACGAGGTCTTCTTTTTCCTGGTAATAGTCGATTATTTTTTCGAAGGCATCTTCTTCAATAAAAGAGTGGTGGCGGCCATTTTTGAAATTTTCGTATTGTTTAATCAGTTCCCGAAGCTGTTCCCGATCTTCCCTGTAGGGGTTGTTTTCTTTCATCTAACCGGTATTTGGTGAGCAAATCCCGATAGGTATCGGGAGTTAAAGAGCCGGATCAGACAGCAAAATCCCTTTGCCCTCTGAAATTGGTTATATACAACAAGTTAAGTGAAAAAAGTGGGTTGATAACCGGCCTATTTTTCCCCATATGTGCAAAATAGTTTGATTTTAAGCAACCCCACGAAACAAATTGCCATCTCTTTACGTTAAGGAAGCATTAAAGTTTTGGATAAACGGTTTGTATTATATAGTATTTTGTAATTACTTTTACACAGAATGAATCACCGCAGGTTAATGATATGGAAATTTTCTGGCAAAAAGCTCGCAGTAACCCTGCTCGTAGCTTTTTCGGCCATAGCTTCCTTTGCTACACTTGGCGATGGTAAGAAGAAATCTGATTCGCCAAAAAGCTCATTGCTTTCTTCTAAATCCACCACTACTGCTTCTTTCTCGTTGCGCTCTGGTTATACTTACCGGGGCAACCAGGTTATCAATACCAAAAATCAAACCAGTTATATTAGCCTTAATACCACCGTTACCTATCAAAAAGGCAATACCACTTACATTGTTCCACTTAAAAAGAAAGTGGCCCTGAGCAAAGTAAAAATCGATCTTGGCAATCGCCAGTTACGCCGGAATTAATTCATTTCCGCTCCTTTACTTTCTTCATAGGTCATCACCCTGTAACCTCCTTTCGGTATATCAAGTTTAGCCTGTGGCACCGGATTAAAATTGATAGTTGAAACCGTATACGTAACCATCATTTTTCCCATCGTGGCTTCATATTGTATAGCCAGCCCCGGCAGATTCTTATTCAGGTATTGAAAATCTTTATTTACCGGAATCAGTTCTTTTGTAAAATAGACGGTAAAACTTGTGCTGTCTGTCAATTTGCCGATTGCTTTCTGGCAATTATAACCGGCAATCATTTTATATTCACTGGTATAAGTAAAGCTCACTCCTTCATATTTTTTATTGGATTGCTTCCAGTTTTCCGGTGTCATTTTGATCATATAGCGTTGCTCACCGTATTCTTTCAATATGGCCACATTTCCGGTTTTACCATCAATGATCGTAGCCTGGGTACCGAGAGAACTCACCATTTCAGAACGGCTGGAGTTTCCTTTAAGGTAAATAACACTGGTGGCGCCGTCTAAAAGATCTGCAGCCTGGGGCTTGGAATTGCTGGTGTTAATGACAATATCATAAGCAATAGTTGCTTCTGTCAGTTTCCGGGGTGTTTGAGCCATTGATTGAACCATGGCCATTGTACCGGCAATAACAGCGAATAGGTGAGTTATCTTTTTCATTTTGTTTTGCTCTAATATATATATAAAAGACGTGCCAAATTAAGGAATAAGTTGCAGCCCCGCCACCTAAGTTCCTGTATTGCAGGGGGAGAATTAAAAAACCGGGCTAAAACCCGGTTTCTATTAAGATTATTTTAACGAAAAGCATCCCTTCATTCTTTTCTCCTTATCGCTTGTTCCTCTGCTGCGATTCTTTCATTTTTTTCTGTTGCTCCTGCATTTGTTCCATCCGTTCCTGCCACTTCGATTTTGTTTTCGGTTTTTTCCTGTTTTGCTCCATCTTGGCCAGTATTTTATCATGATTAATGATATAATTCTGGATCACAAACTGGATAGCGAGCGTAACAATATTAGAAACTGTATAATACCAGGTCAGGGCCGAAGGTAAGCGGTTAAAGAAAAACAGCAGGAATACCGGGAAAATATAGGGCAGGTATTTCATGACCGGGTTGCTCTGATCAGGAGTCATGCTCATGCTATAAATAGAGATCATGAAACTCGTCAGTACCGCTGTAATATTAAAAAGACTCAGGTGACTGCCCAGTAAAGGAACATGAAAGCCAAATTTTATTGGGTCATCAAAAGCAGAAAGGTCATGGGACCACAAAAATTCAGCACCCCGCAATCCTACGTCCGCATTAAAGAGACTGAAAAGGGCAAAGAAGATAGGGATTTGTAAAAGGGCAGGTAAGCACCCTCCGAGGGGGTTTACTCCAGCCTCCCTGAATAATTTCATCTGGTCCATGCTCATGGCCTGTCGGTCTTCGCCATGCTTCTCTTTCAGTTTGGCGATCTCCGGCTTAAGCACTTTCATCTTCGCACCACTCAGGTAACTTTTATACAGCAACGGAGAAGTTATCAATTTTATAAAAATGGTCAATAAGGCGATCGCTAATCCCATACCGCCGGCAATACTTTTCAAAAAATCAAATATGGGAAGGATCACATACTTGTTGATCGGGCGAACAAACGAATAAATGCCCTGTCCAAGGTTGACCAGTTTGTCAAACTTCATATCATACTGCTTCAGGATATGATAATCGGAAGGGCCATAATAAATACTTAAACCAATGTTGGAAGGGTTGCCTGCGGGTACCTGTAATTTCATATTGGCAGTGGATTGCACAATCGTCTTTAAACTATCGTCAGGGATCGTCCATTCCATATTACCCGAACTAAAATTATTTTTAGCTACCAGGCTGGTAAAGAAGAAACGTTGTCTTACCCCGATCCATTTCACTGCTTCGTCAAAGTTCTTACTGCTTTTACGGCCAATGGTATGATAATCGAAGCTGCCGTCCTTTACATAACCCACCTGGGTATTTTGTTTCTCAAAAGAAATATCAGATTCCTGTTGTGCAGCTGCATATTGCCAGGAAAGATTCATCGTCCCTTGTGTAAGCATTGTATTGGCGCCATTCATTTTTACATTAAAATCGATCATGTAATCGTTTGGCTTCAAAATATATTCATGTGTGATATAAGAATTGCTGCTGGTATCAGAAGAGCGTAAAGTAAAAGAGACCGTTTTTATGCCCAGCTTCGTTGAGCTGTCAATTTTTGAAAAGAGCAGATCGCTGGTTTGGGCAGTTCCTCCATTTGCATCCTTACCGGTATTGATCGTATAACTTAGTTTATCAAAATCAGAGCTGGCTAAGCGCAAGAGGTTACTGTCCTGTCCTCTAAAATTTTTAAGCTCTACTTTTTTAGGTTGACCACCCCTGGTGGTAAATGTTACTTTTATCAGTTCATTCTGTAGTGTCACCAATTCCTCTGTGGCGGCTATGGTATCCTGGAAAATACCGGCTATGTTCTTCTTTACTACGGAATCCTTTATCCGGCCCAGCGAATCCTCCAGTGGCTTATTGGCCAGCCTGATAGAATCTTCTTTCAGCAGTTGCACCTTCGCTTCGGCAGCTTTCTTTTTGCGGTACTCAGACTGCTGTTGATTGGTAAAATAGAAATAGCCAAAAAACAATGCCGCCAGTACGACAAAGCCAACGACGGTATTACGATCAAACTTCATTCTTTACTTTTTTTGGAGTGGGCAAAGATAGGGGAAAGGGGACGGAGTAAGGAGTCTTAAGCCGCCAGTCAGGCCCGAAAACCAGCTGCTGTGAGTGAAGAGTCGGTAAGTCGCAGTTTTTAAGTATTGACTAACAACAGTTGACTTCTGGCGCATCAAATCATTTCACTCTGTAAAAGAGGGTTTTTGATCTCCGTTTTCTTTTCGGAATAAGCTTTGGCTGCCTTGATAAAATGAACAAAGACAGGTTGGGGGTTTTCTACCGTACTTTTTAATTCAGGATGGTATTGAACACCAATAAAGAAAGGGTGATTGGCAAGTTCTATGATCTCCACCAGGTCGGTTCCCGGGTTTTTCCCACTGGCCTTCATACCGGCATTTTCAAACCGCTCCAGGTAACTATTATTAAACTCCCATCGGTGGCGATGTCTTTCACTGATCAGTGTTTTGCCATAGATACCTGCCGCAAGGGAACCTTCTTTGATCTCACAGGGGTAAGAACCGAGGCGCATCGTACCACCCTTGGCCGTTACCTTTTTCTGGTCTTCCATCAGATCGATAACAGGCTCCTTTGTATCTGGATCCATTTCGGTGGAGTGAGCATCCTTTAAGCACAGTACGTTCCTGGCAAATTCGATAGCTGCCATCTGCATACCAAGGCAAATACCAAAGAAAGGCAAGCCATTTTCCCGGGCATATTTTACTGCTACGATCTTTCCTTCCACGCCCCGGTGACCGAAGCCGGGAGCAACAAGTAATCCATCAAGACCGTTAAGCTTTTCATACACATTATCGTCGGTAATAAATTCGCTGTGAATGTTGATGATCTGGACCTGGCACTCATTTATAGCACCTGCATGGATAAATGATTCAAGGATAGATTTATAAGCATCCTGCAATTCCAGGTATTTACCAATCAGCCCTATCGTTACTTTGCTTTTGGGATATTTTAATTTGTCCAGGAACTCTTTCCATTTGCCAAGTTCAGGTTCATTGTTGTTAACAATGTTGAGCTTCTTCATACAAATGATATCCAACTTCTCCCGCATCATCAATAAAGGAACTTCGTAAATAGTAGGTGCGTCGGCTGCTTCGATCACCGCTTCCAGTTTTACACTACAAAACAAAGCGATCTTGCGGCGTAATTCCGGCACAAGCGGTTTTTCGGTTCTGCATACAAGAATATCCGGGTGCACCCCTTCCTGACTCAGCATTTTTACACTGTGCTGGGTAGGTTTTGTCTTAAGTTCTTTAGCGGCTTTCAAATAAGGTATCAGGGTAAGATGTACTACTACGGTATCTTCTTCCGGCAGTTCCCATTGCAATTGACGGACAGCCTCAATAAAAGGTAAGCTCTCAATATCGCCAACTGTACCACCGATCTCGGTAATGACTATATCGTATTCACCACCTTGCCCCAACTGCAGCATCCTTCTTTTAATTTCGTCGGTGATATGGGGAACAACCTGTACTGTTTTCCCTAGATAAGCACCTTCTCTTTCTTTATTAATAACTGTCTGATAAATACGGCCGGTAGTTACATTATTGGCCTGCGAAGTAAAAATGTTCAGAAAGCGTTCATAGTGCCCGAGGTCAAGGTCTGTTTCGGCCCCGTCTTCTGTTACATAACATTCACCATGTTCATAGGGATTCATTGTACCGGGATCCACATTGATATAGGGATCGAATTTCTGAATCGTTACCCTCAACCCTCTTGCCTGTAACAATTTGGCCAACGAAGCCGCCACAATACCTTTACCTAAAGAAGAGGTAACACCGCCGGTTACAAAAATGAATTTAGCCATACAAAAATGGTTATTTGTTTAAATCAATTATTATACTACTTCGCAATAGTTTGGTACTACCCAATAAAAAAATAGTCTGATGAAAAGCCCCCCCTAATTGACCAGCGGATGATACTAAGATGAACATATACTTTGACAAGCTTCGTATAAATTCCGGGAGGTCATGCAAAGCTAAAAGAAATTTCCGGGCCATTAAAATTTCATATCCACAGTTGGGCTGGTACCGCGTGGAAAAGAAGATTTGCTACTGACAGAAGGTTTACAGTTTTTGGTATTAACGCCCTGCCAGCTTCCGCACCCATACCCGGCAGCCTCCGGGCGGCACACTGTCCTCCTCCCGGCCCCAGGGGTTCATTTTATCGATGGTAATTTCAATATTGCCGATATAAACAGGCTTAAAATTATTCCCGGCACGCACGGTGGAGTCTTTCCGTTTGATGACGAGTTCACAATAAGGCCTTTTTTCCCCTGATTCCCATTGTCTTCCACAACCATTATTGGTAATAGACAGGTCCAGTTCCCTGATTTGTACGGTTTGCTTACTGGCTATGACCAGTTTTTGGTCAGTAAATTCCTTTGGCGGACTCATACAGCTAACCGCCATCCAAACACTTGCGGTCATGATAAAAGATGCTATAGTTGGTTTCATAAAATTTTTACTACCCTGAAAATTGTATACGAACTAAATTACAAATTACCCGGTGATTGCCCTATTTTAGTATTTCAACTTTTTTGAATGAAAAAAATTCTGCTTTTAGCTTTCTATCTTGTATTGGCTTCTGCTTTGTCTGCCCAAAAAACCTATATCTGGTGCGGGACCCTGATCGACGGTATTTCCGATGAGCCCAGAAAGAATATGACGATTATAGTGGAAAAGAATAAGATCCTGAGCATTCAAAATGGCTTTACCCCGGCCGGTGCTACCGATAAATCTATTGACCTTAAAACAAAAACAGTTACTCCCGGATGGATTGATATGCATGTGCATGTGGAGATTGAAACCAGGAAAGGAGCCCTCGCCGACCGGTTTACCAGCAACCCTGCCGATATAGCTTTTGAGTCGATCAAGTATGTCAATGTCACACTGATGGCAGGCTTTACCACTGTCCGGGATCTCGGGGGAAGCGGGGTGAATGTTTCTTTGCGCAATGCTATTAACAAAGGCCTGGTGACAGGGCCAAGAATTTATACGGCTGGGAAGTCCATTGCCACTACCGGTGGACATGCGGATCCTACGAATGGCTACCGCAAAGACCTGATGGGTGACCCGGGTCCGAAAGAAGGAGTCATTAACGGTTCTGATGATGCTTACCATGCTGTACGGGAACGGTATAAGGAAAGTTCGGACCTGATAAAAATAACCGCAACCGGTGGTGTGCTTAGCCAGGCAAAAGACGGAGCGAATCCACAATTCACCGAAGAAGAAGTGAAAGCGATCGTAACGGCAGCAAAGGATTATGGATTCAAAGTAGCGGCCCATGCCCATGGTGCCGAAGGAATAAAAAGAGCCATACGGGGTGGTGTTAATTCCATCGAGCATGGCACTTTTATGGATGATGAAGGCATACAGTTGATGAAACAATACGGCACTTACCTTGTACCTACCATTACGGCCGGTAAAGCGACGGCCGATAGTGCAAAAATTACCGGTTATTATACAGATATTGTTACCCCAAAAGCTCTGGCAACAGGTCCGCAGATACAGGCCACATTTGCGAAAGCGTATAAAGCCGGAGTAAAAATTGCCTTTGGAACCGATGCAGGCGTTTACCAGCATGGAAAAAACTGGATGGAGTTTGGCTATATGATAGAAGCCGGTATGCCGGCGATGGAAGCTATTAAAGCAGCTACCATGGGTGCTGCTACCTTACTCGGAGAAAAGGACCGGCTCGGCAGTATTGAAGCAGGTAAACTGGCCGATATCGTGGCGGTGGATGGTGACCTGTTAAAAGATCCACTTGCTTTTGGGAAAGTCATCTTTGTAATGAAGGATGGACTTTTATACAAAATGAGTAAGTAAACTCCATTATAAAAAAAACCGGGCTAATTTCTTAGTCCCGGTCTTAATAAACTACGTTCGGTTTATATTTTAGTGCAGTCATCTGTACAGGTATGGCCACTTTCTCCATGAACATATTCATGCTGACCATCCTTGCATTTAGCAACACAGACATGTGCCGCACCACATACGTCAGTACAGGTATGTCCCACTTGATTATGAGCATAAACATGGTTACCATCTTTACAGTCCGCGCCACAACTATGTATTTTAGTGACCGCTGTTTGTGCTTCGGCTGGTTTAGAAGGATCCTCTACTTTTTGAGGTTTATCCGTTTTAACATCGGCTTTATCACCCTTTTTTTCGTTATTGCAGGCCATAAAACCTAAAGCTGCAAAAAGTACTGTGAGAGAAAGTATTTTTTTCATATGCAAGTAAGTTTAGTTCGAATAAAAATAAAATGAATGATTGGGGGTCTAAAATTAATTTTCGTAGCAATAGTGCAAAAAACTAATCCCTAGCTATTTTCTTATAACTTGTTACTATCCCCTTTATCAGGGAAGAACTAAAGCCCTGGTGTTCCATTTCGTTTAGACCTGCAATTGTGCACCCCATGGGCGTTGTTACTTTATCGATCTCCTGTTCGGGGTGTGTATTTTTTTGCAATAATAATTCTGCGGCTCCTTTTACTGTTTGGGCAGCGATGAGGGAAGCTGTATTGGCATCAAACCCGATCTCAATACCACCCTGTATATTCGCCCGGATATAGCGCATAGCATAGGCCGTACCACAGGCACCCAGTATCGTGGCGGCATCCATCAGTTTCTCATCGATCATTACTGTTTTGCCCAGTTGGTCAAATAGTTGTTGAATATAATTTAACTGAGCAGGCGTAGCACCGGAATGTGCGAGACAGGTCATGCTTTGCTGTATGGCTATAGCTGTGTTGGGCATCGCCCGGATAACCGGTACCGGTTTGCCAATGGCTTGTTGCAATTGATCGATCCAGGCCCCGGTGACCACCGAAACCACTACATGCTTTTTAGGATTGAATACTGCTTTCAACTCCTTGATTATATCTGCATAGTTATAAGGTTTCACTGCCAGGATAATTACTTCACTGTCCCGCACCGCTTTCTTATTATCGCTATGTACCATACAACCCCGCTCCGCAAACCGGCTGAGAGAGGAAAGGTTACGCCGGGTAATGGTGAGTTCTACCGGCCGGCTGAACTCACTTTGAATTAAACCGTCTGCGATAGAGGCGCCCAGGTTTCCGCCACCGATTATTGCAATTTTTTTAGCCATTCGTATTTGTTTCAGGTAAAGATAAAGGAGGGATGGAGAATCAATTTTGTTTAAGTAAAAAAGTATTTTTCTGAAAAATATTAAACATTATACATAATCCTGATTTTATTATCAAATTCTTTAAACAATTCTGGGAGACAGGCGTTATACCGTAAACAAATTTAAACACATTATTATGCAAAAGAATCTATTGATCCTGCTTACTGCAGTAGTATTAACATCAACCACATTTGTAGCCTGCAACAATGATGGCGAAAAGAAACCAGCAGGAGATACAACTGTTGTTGTAAAAGAAGAAACACCAACGGAACCTAAAATGGATGCTCCAAAAGATGTAGTTGACATCGCTATTGGCTCAGCCGACCACACTACCTTAGTTGCAGCAGTAAAAGCCGCTGGATTGGTAGAAACGTTAAAAGGTGCTGGCCCGTTCACCATTTTTGCTCCAACTAACGCTGCATTTGAGGCATTACCTGCCGGCACAGTAGAAGGACTATTAAAGGCAGAGAAGAAGGCTGACCTTACTAATATCTTAACCTACCATGTAGTAGCTGGAAATGTAAAAGCAGCCGACCTGAAAGATGGTCAAAAAATTAAAACTTTACAAGGTGGTGAGCTGACTGTAGCCATTAAAGATGGTAAAGTAACAATTAATGGTGCCAATGTAACTGCAGCAGACCTTGCTGGAACCAATGGCGTAATTCATGTAATTGATGCTGTATTAATGCCGAAGAAGTAATAACCCTGAAGAACTGTTGTAATATTTCAGCAAAAAAGAGTGGCTCTAGTCACTCTTTTTGTTTTTGCCCTATCCCTAAAAGGAACATAGGTCAATAATTCTCTTTATTCTGCCTGCTCCTTACAAGAAAAATGAACTAATTCAGCTGGATTTAATAATATTCTTTCTTTATTAAAAAGTTCTTTACATAATCCTTTACGCCATCTTCTAATGAATAGAATTCGTTCTTATAACCGGCGTTCTTAAGTTTACGCATATCAGCTTCGGTAAAGTATTGGTAATTGTTACGAATGTCTTCAGGTATATCAATAAATTCAATGTGAGGCTCCAAACCAAGAGTAGTAAAGATGGCTGTAACAAGGTCTTTAAAAGGCCGGGCTTTGCCAGTACCCAAATTATATAAACCAGATTCAACCTCGTTATCCATTAGCCAGCAACAAACCGAAGCCACATCTTCCACATAAATAAAATCTCTGAGTTGTTCGCCGTCTGTAAACTCCGGCTTGTGTGATTTAAACAATTTTACTTTTCCTGTTTTCTTTATCTGATTGTAGCCATGAAATATCATACTTGCCATTCTTTCTTTATGATATTCATTCGGACCATATACATTGAAAAATTTTAACCCCGCCCAAAACGGAGGAAGCTTGTCCTGAGCTTGTCGAAGGGCCCATTTATCAAATTCATTTTTTGAAACGCCGTAAGGATTTAATGGTTGCAGTTTTTCAACAATATAATGGTCATCTTTATAACCCAAGTCACCATTTCCGTAAGTAGCTGCTGACGAAGCGTAAACCAGTGGAATATTTTTTTCTGTGCAATAATTCCAGATGCTTTTTGAATACTCGAGATTCAGCTTTTCATGAATGGAATAATCAAATTCGGTCGTATCGGTCCGGGCTCCGAGATGAAATACAAAATCGATCTTATGCGCATCTTTTTTTAGCCAGTCAAACAATTCTTCCCTTTCAACTTTGGCAATAAACTCCTTGGAATCAAAATTGAACCACTTGTCTTCTTCACTAAAATCATCGGCTATAATGATATTGGAAAATCCTTTTTTATTAAGGTAACCCAGCAGGTAGCTCCCGATAAAACCGGCAGCTCCGGTGAGCAGTATTGTTTTGTTGGTATCCATTATATAGACGTCAATGCTGAACCAGCTTCTTCTTTTGATAAATAGTTTTCGATCGCTGTATCATATTTATCTTTCCACGCTTCAATAGCTCCCCATTCCATACCATCCACTTCAACAGAACCGCTTGTCACTACTCCGAGTTCTTCAAAAGGATGATCGCTCAACAGCTTTTTCAATTCGCTGAATTTTTCTGCTTTCACAGATACCACGACCCTGCTTTGTTTTTCCCCGAACCATTGGGCATCTTTCCGGGTGTTGTAATCAGCCGCTACTACATCAAAGCCCAGGTGACGATGGAATCCTGACTCCAATAAGGTAACAAACAAACCACCTTCACTTACATCATGAGCGGACTCAATAATATTTTTATTGATCAGCCCGGCCACTTTTTGCTGAAGTGCAAACTCTTCTTCCAGGTCAAAATGTGGTGCCGGAGAAAATTCAACTCCACAAATTTTATACAAGTATTGAGAAGAATTGATATCGTTCGTTGATTTACCGATCAGCACGATCACATCGCCTTCTTCTTTAAAATCCAATGTCATTTTGTTGGTAATATCTTCCAGCAAACCCACCATGCCGATCGTTGGGGTTGGGAATACCGGGCCATCAGGGTTTTGGTTATAAAAACTTACATTACCGCCGGTAACCGGTGTATCAAATTTTCGACAGGCTTCTCCCATTCCTTTAATTGCCTGTACGAACTGGTAATACACTTCGGGATCATAGGGATTGCCAAAGTTCAGGCAATTGGTAACACCCAGCGGAAGGCCTCCACTACAAACAATATTTCTTGCCGCTTCACTGACAGCGATCATCGTACCGACATACGGATCTGCAAAAACATAATGGCTATTACAATCTGTAGTTAAGGCCAACGCTTTAGTTGTTCCCTTTACGATTACAAGAGGCGCATCGGTGGGAGCATTGGTAGATGTATTATTGGTTCCCACCATGCTATCGTATTGGTTGTATATCCATCTTTTTGATGCGATAGAAGGAAGTTGTACTACTTGCTCTGCTACCGCTTTCAGGTCTTCCGGAACTTCCACCGAAGCAGGATCAAATTTTTTAATTGCCGCAAAATATTTTGGTTCGCTATATTCCCTTTCATACTGTGGAGCACCTCCACCCAATACCAGTTCGTGTGCAGGTAATGATGCTTCCAGTTCTCCGTTCATAAAGAAATTCAATATGCCATCATCGGTTACTTCACCGATCACTGAACAGGGAAGGTCCCATTTAGTAAAAACTTTTGTCACTTCTTCTTCTCTTCCTTTTGTGGCAACGAGCAGCATTCTTTCCTGGCTTTCGCTCAGCAAAAGTTCCCAGGTTTTCATATTATCCTGGCGGGTTGGCACTTTATCGAGATCGATCCGCATACCTACTTCTCCTTTTGCACTCATCTCTGCTGTAGAACAAATAATTCCTGCTGCACCCATATCCTGCATACCTACGATAGCACCCGTTTGAATAACTTCCAGGCAGGCTTCCAGTAATTTCTTTTCCTGAAAAGGATCCCCAACTTGTACAGCCGGCAATTCCTGTGTACTATCGGCAGTAATATCAGCTGAGGCAAAAGAAGCGCCGCCAATGCCGTCCTTACCAGTTGCACTTCCCACAAACATCACCGGATTTCCTTTTCCGAGCGCCGTTGCAGAAACAGTTTCACCTGCTTTTACAATACCCACACTCATCGCATTCACGAGCGGATTAGTATGATAACATTGATCAAAATATATTTCGCCACCAACGGTTGGTACACCAAAACAATTTCCATAATGGCCGATACCATGCACTACGCCGGACAAAAGGTGCTGGGTCTTATCTTCTTCCAGGTTTCCGAACCGGAGTGAATTGAGTGAGGCAATGGGTCTTGCTCCCATTGTAAAGATATCCCGGTGAATACCACCTACCCCGGTAGCGGCTCCCTGGAAAGGCTCAATAGCAGAAGGGTGGTTATGCGATTCAATTTTAAAAACGACTCCCAATCCATCTCCAATATCCATCAGTCCGGCATTTTCCTCTCCAGCTTTGACCAACATCCGCCCGCCTTCTCTCGGCAATGTTTTCAACCATTTGATCGAATTTTTATAGCTACAATGCTCACTCCACATTCCTGAGAAAGCACAGAGTTCATTAAAATTGGGAGTTCTTCCCAGCTTTTGTTTAATCAGTTCAAATTCGTCTGCTGTTAGCCGTAGCTGTTGGGCGGTTGTAACGGTTACTTCCATTGGGTAAAATGTTGAGCCGCAAATTTACATCTTTACGTAACCGGCTAAGCAGAACTTGTCAACTTTGTGCTGACAATCACGGTAATAATATCTATTTTGTGCCATAAACCTATTGAGTGGAATACTTGCTTTTTGTCTTCTATCTTGTATTGTTTGCCTGGTTGGCTATTAAAGTAAAGTTTTTCACTGTCACCGGCTTAACCAAACCCCAGCTCATTATCATTTTCCTGCTGAAAGTGATGGCAGGTATCTTTTATGGCTGGATCGGGCTTTACTATGGCGAGCTGGCGCAAATGCAGGATACCTGGAATTTTCATGCCGGCAGTATACAGGAATACCATTTATTATATAATGATCCCAAAGAGTATTTTACCAACCTCTTCATGGACCCTTATGACGGAGGGGTGAAAAAATTTTTCGATACCACGGATTCATATTGGAACGACCTTAAAGGGAATTTTTTTATTAAGATCCTGTCTGTATTCAACATACTCAGTTTCGGACATTACTATGTTAATGTCATTTTTTATGCGTTCCTCACTTTGTTTGGTGCAGTTTCGATTTACCGGGTTATGACAAATGTTTTCCCCGGTAAAAAATCATCCATCTTATTGGCAACTTTCCTGGTTCCCTCTTTTATTTACTGGACCAGTGGGATTCATAAAGAAGGGCTCATCTTTACAGGTATAAGCCTCGTGGTCTATTCCATTTATTTCGGAACTAAGGAAAAAAAGTTTGGCTTTGCCCGGATTTTTTCCCTGGTGACAGGTTTGTTGCTCATTCTCGCCCTGCGGAATTTTATTATTGTCATTCTTGTACCAGCCATTATAGCCTGGCTTACGGCAAGTCGCTGGCCCCGGTATGGTTTAGCTATCTTCAGCTCGCTTTACCTGTTATTCGGGATCGTTTTCTTTACTGCAAGGTATATCAATACAAAACTGGATTTCCCGCAGGCCGTAGTCAACAAACAACAGGAATTTAAAAAATTACCCCCCGGTGGTTCTACTATCCCAATGAAAGACCTGGAACCTACAGTAGGCAGTTTTTTGAAAAATACACCACAGGCAATCAACCTTTCCACCATACGCCCCTATCCCAGTGACGTTCGGCATATTTTGTCTTTGGCGGCAGCTATCGAGATCAATGCCTTATTGCTGATGTTTGTACTTTATTTATTCTGGCGAACAAATGGAAAAAACAGTACTGCCAAAAACCTCATGTATTTCTGTGTCTTTTTTTCCATTACGGTTCTCCTTGCTATTGGCTTTAGTGTAAATAATCTTGGTGCCATTGTGCGTTACCGGAGTATTATTATGCCACTACTCATTATTCCAATGGCAGCTCAAATAAACTGGAATCGGCTGGCAAAGCTGTTTTCTAATAATATTAAAAATAAAAATAATGTTACAAATTTTATTTAATTAGCTATTTTTTATACCAACACTCGTTCATTCTAACAGTTTTTCCCCATTCAAATCAATTTATTTAGGAATTTTAGTAAAAAAAATTGGCATAATTGTCTTAATGTGTTTGTTTTGCTGAAAACTATAACACATGTCACTTCGTTTTAATGCAATTAATAACCTTCTCACCAACACAGATTTCAAGGTGGATGGTTCAGCCAAGATCACCAGCATCTTTGGTAGTAATGTTTTTACGCTTAAAACTGCCCGTGAGTTTTTAAGTGAGGAGGCTTTTAAAAGCCTGCAATCATCTATCAAAGCCAGCCAGAAAATTGACCGTTCAATGGCCAACCAGATCGCCAATGGGCTTCGTGCATGGGCAGAAAGTAAAGGTGTTACTCACTTTACTCACTGGTTTCAACCACTCACAGGTACTACCGCAGAAAAACACGATTCCTTTTTTACATTAAAAAGTGATGGCACTCCAATTCAACAATTTGAAGGAGATGCCCTGGTACAACAGGAACCCGATGCTTCTTCTTTTCCGAGTGGTGGATTGAGAGCCACTTTCGAAGCAAGAGGTTATACTGCCTGGGATCCCTCCTCCCCTGCTTTTATTATGGAAATTGGTGGTGGCAAAACATTATGTATACCAACGATCTTTGTTTCGTATACCGGTGAATCACTTGACTATAAAGCACCGTTGCTGAAGGCGCTTGATGGATTGAATAAGGCAGCTGTTGATGTATGTAATTATTTCGATAAGAATGTAACAAGAGTAACAGCTACCCTGGGTTGGGAACAGGAATATTTTGTGATCGATGAAGCCCTCTTCAATGCCCGGCCCGACCTGGTGATGACCGGCAGAACAGTATATGGTCATAATTCAGCCAAGAACCAGCAATTGGAAGATCACTACTTCGGGTCTATTCCGGAAAGAGTATACGCTTATATGCGAGACTTTGAAACAGAATCTTATAAATTGGGAATTCCCCTCCGTACAAGGCATAATGAAGTAGCACCTGCCCAGTTTGAGTGTGCCCCAATCTTCGAAGAAGTAAGTGTGGCCGTGGATCACAACTCCCTGCTGATGGATGTAATGGAAAGAGTAGCCCGCCGTCATAACCTGAGAGTATTATTACATGAAAAACCATTTGCCGGGATTAATGGTAGTGGTAAGCACAATAACTGGAGTATGGCCACCGACACAGGTGTTAATCTCCTGGCTCCTGGTAAAACGCCCAAGACCAACCTGATGTTCCTTACCTTTTTTGTGAACACCATTAAAGCAGTACATGATTATGCTGATATACTAAGAGCGTCTATTGCCTCTGCACCCAATGACCACCGGCTCGGTGCCAACGAAGCACCACCGGCTATCATTTCTGTTTTTATAGGCCAGTATCTTTCTAAAGTATTGAATGATGTTAAAGAAAGAGTATCTGATAAAATGGATGAAACCGATGAGAGCCTGCTGAAGATCGATATACACAAAAGCATTCCGGAATTGTTGATGGATAATACAGACCGTAACCGTACATCGCCCTTCGCATTTACCGGCAACAAATTTGAGTTCCGTGCGGTGGGTTCTACGGCCAATTGTGCCAACCCGATGACCGTACTCAATACCATTATGGCAGATACACTCAGGCAGTTCAAAAAAGAAGTAGATGAACTGATCAGCAAAGGCGAGAAAAAAGAGATCGCTATCATGCAGATCATCCGCCAGTACATTGTAGCGAGCGAAAAAGTATTGTTTGAGGGAGATGGTTACAGCGACGCCTGGGCCAAAGAAGCCGAGAAAAGAGGATTGCCAAATATAAAAACAACACCGTTGGCTTTAGATGCAATGGTAACCGATAAGGCGAAGAAATTATTTGAAACAAATAAGATCTACAGTCACTCTGAACTGGAAGCAAGACATGAAATAGAATTGGAGAAGTATATCAAAAAAGTACAGATCGAAAGCCGTATCATGGGTGAATTGGCTACCAGCCACGTATTACCTGCTGCTATTCGATACCAAAACCTGCTGGCAAATAACATCAAAGGATTAAAGGATGCAGGACTGGCAGAAACTTCTTATAATAATCAAAAACAGATACTGGAAAAAATATCAGAGCATATCAATAAAACAAGTAACCTGGTAGAAAAAATGATCGAAGCCAGGAAGAGCTGTAACAATATGGGCGATACCAGGGCCAAAGCTATCGGCTACCAAAGCCAGGTAAAAGATACTTTCTTCGATGACATCCGTTACAATGTCGATAAGTTGGAGTTGCTGATCGATGACAGAGAATGGTACCTCCCAAAATACCGGGAGATGCTTTTCCTGAGATAATGATACCTGTTAACCTCTTTGTAATTAAAAAAACCGCCTTGTTTTGAACAAGGCGGTTTTTTTAATTCATTTATTGCCGGTACCTCTTCAATTATTAATTAGCCATAACCAGTTCTTCAAATTTTAGTACCTCTTTATAGCTAAAATATATCTTGTTGATTGAAATAAATAGTCACAGGTATAGGGAACATTTGGGTCAACTTAGTACCGAAATGCTACCCGCTACCATGAATAAACAGGAATGCTAGTCCCAAAAAAAACTATAAATAAGTTGATCATTCTTACTGTAATTATTGTATCTGCATTATGACAGGTGCTGCTGGAAGAAAAAACAATCCTGCTTCCGGGACCGTTTTTCCTCCATCCATACATGACTGCGTGTAAAAAATCGTATTGATTTTTTATATTTTATACTACTTTTAAATAATAGATATAATGTAATATGATCCTACTAAAATATAATGTTGCAATCTTTATTCTCAGTACCGGCCTGCTGATTGGATCCTGTACAGCAACAAAACCCACATCAACTGAACAGGCTACTGTTACGATACCAAAAGCTATGAGAGAATTCAGGGCAGCCTGGGTAGCTACTGTTGCTAATATAAACTGGCCCAGTAAACCAGGGCTGCCAACCTCCCAGCAAAAAGAAGAAGCCATAAAGCTGCTTGATTTTTTAGTGCAGCATAATTTCAATGCCGTGCTATTGCAGGTAAGACCGCAGTGTGATGCATTGTATAAAAGCGATCTCGAACCCTGGTCATATTATCTCACCGGTAAACAAGGCCAGGCACCTGCGCCATACTATGATCCTTTGCAATTCTGGCTTGAAGAAGCACATGCCAGGGGAATTGAACTGCATGTATGGTTGAACCCTTACCGGGCACATCATAAAGACGGGAAAGAGATATCCGCTACCTCCATTGTAAAGCAACGTCCGGAACTGGCTTTGTTGCTGAAAGAAGGTTACTGGTGGCTTGATCCGGCACAGCAGGGTACACAAGACCATTCAACCGCAGTGGTGATGGACCTCGTTAACCGTTATGATATAGATGGCGTTCATTTTGATGATTACTTTTACCCTTACCCTTCGTATAATGGCAATGCAGATTTTCCTGATACCACCAGTTGGAAAGCCTACCAGCAAAGTGGAGGCAACTTATCGAGAGGTGACTGGCGGCGGAATGCAGTCAATGTATTTATAGAACGCTTATATCAAAAAATCAAGTTGGCAAAACCCCATGTAAAATTTGGGTTAAGTCCTTTTGGTATCTGGCGACCCGGATATCCTGAATCAATAATCGGCTTCGATCAATATGAACAGTTATATGCTGATGCAAAACTTTGGCTGAACAAAGGATGGATCGATTATTTCACCCCACAGTTGTACTGGCCTATTAACAGAATCGGGCAAAGCTTTCCGGTATTACTTGGCTGGTGGGCCGGTGAGAATACGATGAAACGACATCTTTGGTCAGGCATCAGTGTTGGCAATGATACAAGTGCAAAAAATGTAAATGAGATCATGAGCCAGGTAATGATAAGCCGTGGTATGCTACCCGAAAGTAAAGGCATTGTGCATTGGAGTATTTCATCCCTTACAAAGAACCCCGCAATGGCAAAAGGAATCAAAGAAGGTCCTTACCGGCAGCAGGCATTAGTACCGGCGAGCCCCTGGCTGGATAGTAAAACACCAGCTGCACCGGAAGTCACGGTTACGTCGAATGGCAATGATGTAAAGCTTGACTGGATCCATACAGATGGAGCTGACGTATTTCACTGGGTAGTTTATTATACGTATGGCAATACCTGGAGCTACACAATATTGAGCGGGAAAGAAAGATCATTTACGATAAAACATTCTCCGGGTCAAAACACTGCTCAAATTGTTATTACCAGGGTGGCCGTGTCTGCGGTTGATCGTACTGGCAATGAAAGCAGCATCAAAGAAGTGGAGGTGAACAGGTAATTCTGAGGGGAAATAATGTTGCTATATCAATCCCCATTCAAGAGAAGACATTGTACTGTTCAAATTAAAAATCCCGGAGGTAATCCGGGATTAAATGATATAGCGTATTGTGGTCCTTTTTTACTTTAAATGAAACCCTTCAATAAACTTTGTATTAAAATCGCCGCTGCGGAAACGTTCATCCTGCATCAACTGGAGATGGAATGGAATAGTAGTCTTTACTCCTTCTATAACATACTCACTCAATGCACGGTACATAGTAGCAATAGCTTCCTGCCGGGTTTGTGCAATGGTGATGAGTTTACCAATCATAGAATCATAATAGGGAGGTATAACATAGCCGGCATACACATGACTATCAACCCGAACGCCATGACCACCAGGTTGATTAAGTGAAGTGATACGGCCGGGTGAGGGACGAAAATCATTGTAAGGGTCTTCTGCATTAATGCGGCACTCAATAGCATGATTGCGGGGAATATAATCATCACCGCTTATTTTTTCTCCCATCGCAATTTTAATCTGCTCTTTTATCAAATCGAAATTGATAACTTCTTCGGTAACGCAATGCTCCACCTGTATTCGGGTGTTCATTTCCATAAAATAAAAGTTGCGGTGCTTGTCCACCAAAAATTCCACCGTTCCCACACTTTCATAATTGATACAAGCGGCTGCTTGTTTAGCAGCTTCTCCCATCTTAAAACGGAGTTCATCCGTCATAAATGGTGAAGGCGATTCCTCCACTAATTTCTGATGACGGCGCTGGATAGAACAGTCCCTTTCACTCAGGTGACAAACCGTACCGTACTGGTCGCCTGCAACCTGTATTTCAATATGGCGGGGCTCTTCTACAAATTTTTCCATGTAGATACCATCATTCTTAAAGGATGCCGCTGCTTCTGCTTTTGCTGTATCGTAGGCCTTTTCCATCTCACTTTCCTCCCATACGATCCGCATGCCCTTGCCACCGCCACCCGCCGTTGCTTTTAAAATGACCGGGTAGCTCATGTCTTTTGCCAGGCCTTTTGCTTCGTCCACACTTTGCAATAACCCTGCGCCGCCGGGTATAACAGGTACACCGGCTTTGATCATGGTTTCTTTAGCGGTGATCTTATCCCCCATTGAACTGATCATATCCGGAGTGGGGCCAATAAATTTTATACCGTGGTCATTACATATCTGTGCAAATTTTGCATTCTCTGCCAGGAAACCATAGCCCGGATGAATAGCATCAGCATTGGTGATCTCGGCTGCAGCCATGATATGCGCTACATTGAGGTAGGAATCTATACTTGGAGGCTTACCAATACAAACTGCTTCATCAGCAAATTTTACATGCAGGCTATCCCTGTCGGCGGTTGAATAAACAGCAACAGTCTTAATGCCCATCTCTCTTGCAGTTCGGATGACACGAAGGGCAATCTCTCCACGGTTAGCTATTAATATTTTTTTGAACATTGATTTAGTTTGAAATGAAAAAGTCCATGGTTCATGATTCAGGGCTGCTTACGATGAACTACCAGCTATGAACACTGATTTTTTATGCTGGCTCAACGAGGAATAAGGGTTGGTCATATTCCACTGGCGAAGCATCTTCTACCAGCACTTTTACGATCCTGCCTTTAATTTCACTTTCTATTTCATTAAAGAGTTTCATGGCTTCGATGATACAAACCACGGTACCCGGGGTTATTTCACTTCCAACATCGACCAGGTTGGGTTTATCACTGGATGATTTGCGGTAGAAGGTACCGATCATCGGGCTTTTTACTGTGATCGTCGTTGCTGCCAAAGCTTCAGCAGGTTGTGATTTTTCAACCGGGGCAGCTGGTTGGTTACCCGCTGCTATTGCAGGTGCTGCTGCATAAACCGGTGCGGCCTGAACCGGTGCAGCAGATACAATCTGTGTTACATGTTCTTCTTTTTGTTTGATGGTGACTTTAAAGTCTTTCTGTTCGATTGTAAGCTCGCCTATATTCGATTTGTTGATCATTTTAACCAACTCCTGAATTTGTTTGAAGTCCATGTTTTTCAATTTAAAATAGTGTTTTGGTTTTTAAAGAGGAATCTTCCCGGTATGCCCGTAAGAACTGGCGGCTAAGGTAATGAAATCATTAAGACAAATTCAATGATTTTTTAGTGTTTTGGGGCTAAAAAAGGGCTAAAAAAAGAAAAATGGGCCCGATTTAAGTAAATCAGGGCCATTTTCACTTATATCAGACTATTGTTCTTTTACTCTTTCTACATACTCGCCAGTCTTTGTATTAATGCGGATCAGCTCACCTTCATTTACAAATAAAGGAACACCCAGTGTAGCACCTGTTTCCAATGTGGCAGGTTTTAAAGTGCGGGTAGCTGTATCTCCCCTCAACCCGGGCTCAGTATAAGTAACCTGCAATACAATTTTATCCGGCAGCTCAGCTCCCAGTATCTGGTCATTGTCAGTATTGATCATAACGCCTACCTCCTGGCCTTCTTTCAGGTATTGGGGAGCATCAATAGTTTCTGCCTGCAGAGCAACCTGCTCAAAAGTTTCGTTATCCATAAAATTATAACCGGTATCGTCCTTGTAGAGGAACTGATAATGACGCTTTTCCACCCGTACCGGGAAGATCGTATCACCTGAGTTCCAGGTCTTTTCGATTGAACGATTGTTATCAACCCCTTTTAATTTAGCCCACACTTTGGCAGCGGCCCGGGCCGTTTTATTCTCGCCAAATTCTACCACTGTATAAAGGCTGCCTTCCAGGTTTATGATCAAACCCCGGCTGATGTCTGAAGTATTTGCCATGATAATTTGAAAATTTGAAAATGAAACAATTTAAAAATTGAGGCCTGACTTTGCGGTAGCTTCATCCGGCGGGACGCAAAGATAAGGCAGCCATAATTGCTGACAAAAGGAAGCTTACAACAAGAACAGGACAAAAGAGGGGTAATGAACAGGTTCAGCCGCATACCTTTTCCCATATATCTTTGGGCAATGAAAAAAATAAACGCTGCCCTGATCAGTTTATTAATCACGACTGCTATGATGGCACAGAACGATTCGATCCAACCCCCCTATAAAAAATTCCCGATCTATCCTCCTGTAAAATTATTATTGCCCGACAATACCTCCTATTTTTCAAAAGCTGACCTGGATAAAAAATCACCGGTGATGCTTATGCTTTTCAATCCACAATGTGAACATTGCCAGCACGAAACAGAGGCCCTGACAACGCACATAGAAAATTTTAAACATATCCAGATCATTATGGCGACAAGCATGCCTTTTGATTCAATGATGGCTTTCCGGGAAAGGTATCACCTTGAGAAGTACAAGAATATTGTGGTAGGTCAGGATACCCATTATTTTTTATCCACCTTTTTTATGATCCGCAGCCTTCCTTTCCTGGCTTTTTACAATAAGAAAAAGGAGCTGATCTCTGTGTTCGAAGGTGGCATGCCTATGCACCTGATTCTAAAAGAATTTGAAAAATAAGGGAAGCTTTGATGGCGTTCTTTAAATGTATTGCACCGTTTAGCGCAGAAGGCGCAGTAAAATCAATTGCCGATCTTTTGCCTTATAATTTTTTCAGGATCGTTATCAGTGTCTTTTCCTCCGGTTGCAACCCTTTGAATTCTTGAGTTACAGTATCTTTTTTTACCGGCGCAGCTTCCAGCTTTCCCTGCGCATATAATTCCAGTAAAGCAGGATGTACATAATATTTTCTACAGACCGTGCGGCTATTACCCAGTTGCTCTGCCACCTTATCCAATACTTCAACCACCTTTTTCTTTCCCTCTGTTTCGGTTTTAAAGGCACCAACTTCCTGCAAGGCAACGAATGCAGTTACTGTACCGCGCCAGGTACGCAGATCTTTCGCAGTAAATTCGGCTTCTGCTATCTGTTTTATATAGTCGTTCACCATTCCCGAGTCAATTGACTGTCGTTTACCCTCTTCATCGATATACTGGAATAACTCCTGCCCGGGAATATCTCTGCACTGGTTGACAATCTTCGATAATTTTTTATTTTTTAAAGTAACACAATGCTCCACTCCTTTTTTTCCCCGGAAAGTAAATTTTATTTCTCCACCATTTATAATAGTATGCTTATCCTTCAGCGTAGTGAGCCCGAAGGATCCGTATAGCTTTTCATACACCTCGTTGCCGATCCGGATGCCTGTTTTTTCCATCAGTGTAATAACAGCAGCGAGCACTTTATTTTTGGGAAGACCTGGTAAGGCAAGGTCCTTCTTTACTTTTTTGCGAAGGATGGGTAATACTTTCCCCAATTCCAATAACCGAAAAAATTTCGTTTTATCCCGCACTTCGTTCCAGGACGAATGATAGCGATACTGTTTCCTGTTTTTAATATCCATGCCGGTAGCCTGCCGGTGACCATTCGACTGTAAACAGATCCACACATCCGTCCACGCAGGCGGAAGTACGAGCGAACGGATGCGTTGTAACTGTATTTTATCTTTTACTGTTTTATTATGGAACTTGTAAACAAACACTTTTCCGGCTTTTACCCTACTGATCCCTTCTTCATTACCATTAATATATACCAGCCTGGCTGCTTTGGCCGTTGCAACGGGATCGGGTCCCAAATCTTTCAATATATTTTTCTTAATCGGTGCAAGCTTCATAATGATGAAAAATTAATACCTATCGAAGAATAATTATTTTGACTCCCCTACAATTATATTTATACGGGTTATTAAAATCAATACAAAGAAAAAATACCTTCTGGTTATCTCCTACTCTTCATCCATAATTGTAATAATAGTGCCAATAAAAAAACAATGCCGCCTTGTCAAACCTGACCTTCCGCCAAAATAGCTTTCAGGAGGCGACCGAAACGGCCCGGCCAGCGAAAAAGGCTACCGGATAAGTTTTTTGGGGATATAGTCGTTAGATTTTGGAACTTTGACTTAATCATCCGCTCTGGTTATTGTTTGGGCCATTGAAATGGTACCAAAACCCCAAACCATTATCTTTGCCCAGCAAAACTACCTGCCAACTGGCAGGTATCTCCTCATATTATAAATTGTTTTTAATGAAAGTAACTGTTGTAGGTGCTGGTGCCGTAGGTGCAACCTGTGCCGATAATATTGCCCGTAAAGAATTGGCTACCGAACTGGTTTTACTTGACATCAAAGAAGGAATAGCTGAAGGCAAGGCCCAGGATATGATGCAGACAGCGACGCTGCTTGGTTTTGATACCAAAATTACTGGTAGTACCAATGACTACTCAAAAACAGCTGGTAGTGATGTGGTGGTTATTACTTCCGGCCTACCCCGTAAGCCGGGCATGACCCGTGAAGAACTGATTGGTGTAAATGCTGGCATTGTAAAAGGAGTGGTGGAAAATATTTTAAAGCATTCTCCCAACGCTATCATCATTGTGATCAGCAACCCGATGGATACGATGACCTACCTGGCATTACAATCAACCGGGTTACCTAAAAATAAAATCATTGGTATGGGCGGCACACTGGACAGCAGCCGCTTTAAGTATCAATTGAGCCAGCATCTTGGTTGTAGCCCGGCCGATCTGAATGCCGTGGTTGTAGGTGGACATGGTGATACAACAATGATACCCCTGATCAGACTGGCTACCTGGAACAGTGCCCCGGTAACTGATTTCTTATCGGCAGAGCAACAGGAGAAAATTGTAAAAGATACGATGGTTGGCGGGGCCACTTTAACTGCATTGATCGGAACTTCTGCCTGGTATGCACCAGGTGCTGCCGGGGCAGCGCTGGTAGAAGCAATTGTACGAGATGAGAAAAAATTATTTACCTGCTGCGTAGCATTGGATGGGGAATATGGTCAGAAAGATATTTGCCTGGGTGTTCCGGTCATCATTGGTAAAAACGGCTGGGAAAAAATTCTTGATTTCAAATTGAACGAATCAGAGCAGGCGGCTTTTAATAAAAGTGCTGACGCAGTAAGAAGTATGAATGATGTGTTGAAAACCCTGTAAAAAAAATCAGACATCTATTTATAAAAACCGGCTATCAAAAATAGCCGGTTTTTTATTTTACTTCTATACATATCTGCTGTTTTGTAATTTGTACCGATTTCTTCATTTTACTATGATCCCATTCTACCACACCTGATAAATTCCCTGCGTAAGAATTTACATTTTTAAATCAATTGATTAATCCCTGCCAAAAAAACTGAAAGATTAAAGCTTCGTATCCAGCCATACGGGGTAATTGGTGGTTCAAAACCAATATGCATGATTAGTTTTTTTACAAAAAATTTTTGAATGGAATTTTAACGGGTATCCAGGGTATCCGGATGCGCCCCGCCAAATGCCGGCTGTGATAAAAGATATATTAATACCATTTAGACATTAAAACGACCCTGTCGCCCTAAGCAGTTTACTATGATTAAATCGAAGGGAAGTGAGCTTTATAAGTATATTATTAAAGTCAAAGCGGTATCAGCTATATTCTCTTTCTCTCTTTTATTTCTCCGGGCGACAAAAAATACGCCTCGCACAGCATAAAAGGAGCTAAAAGAGAAATACAAATCATACCATCCCTTTAGCTATTAAAAAAAGATGTCGCCCTCCTTTTCCAGATTATTTCTGGGAGCTGGCCGAGAGTGTAATAGTAAAGTCTAAGCCGTATAACCTGTATTGATTTGAAGCTTAGAAAAAGTACAGAATATACCTTTTCTTCTCTTTTACAATATCCTTATAAGGCGAATAGACAAGCTATCACTTTTACCTTACCATACAATAACAGAATCGAAAAAGCCGGCCCTCAAAATCAAAAGGGGTCGTGGTTTTTGTAATATCTTTTATAGAAGTAGCCCTGATCTTTGCTGTGTCCAATTCAAATTTCCGGAAATTGGTGCTGAAATAAAGTGTACCTCCCTCTTTCAATCCCTGCAGGCAATCATTGATCAGCCTTGCATGGTCCCGCTGAATGTCCAGTATATCTTCCATTCGTTTACTGTTACTAAAAGTTGGCGGGTCCATGATGATGATATCAAAATGACCGGGCGGTATTTTCTTCAGGTATTGTAGTACATCAGCATGAATAAATGTGTAAACTGTACTGTCTGCAAAGCCATTCAGGGCCATGTTTTTTTCTGCCCAGTTTAAATAGGTTTTCGACAAATCAACGGTTACTACTTCCCGGGCTCCTCCTGCTGCCGCATACACCGAGAAAGAACCGGTATAAGCAAACAGGTTCAAAACCTTTTTTCCTGCACATTCCTCCCTCACCAGTTGACGGGTGACGCGGTGATCAAGAAATAAACCGGTATCGAGATAATCTCCCAGGTTGACGATAAACTTCAACCCATTTTCTTCCACGACCAATTCGTGTTGCCCGCTGATCCCGGTGGCGGGTCCTTCATTATATTTCTGGTATTGTCCCAGCCTTCCCGGCTTTCGTTGCCGGAGTTTCAGAAAGATACTATCCTTACCCACGGATAAAACTCCGGCGATGAGTTCCAGGCTCTGTTCCATCCACTCATCATGCTGCTCATCCGTCATACCATGATATCGTTTATACTCGGCGACATATAATTTATCGCCATAAAACTCAATACAGAGCGGGAATTCCGGCAGATCATGATCATACACCCGGTAACAGCTGATCCCCAGCCGCCGGGCGTGCTTGCCCAAATGGCGGAAAACCTTAGAAAGCCGGTTCCGGAACATTAATAATTTATCCGTGGTCAAGGACTGGTAATTTTTTACGAAATTAGCTGTTTCATTTATGTATGCAATTGTAGATATAGAAACAACCGGAGGATATGCAGCTCAAAATGGTATTACAGAGATATCTATACATGTATTTGACGGCAGCACCGTAACAGAGAAATTTGAAACACTGATCAATCCCGGTCAGCCCATTCCGTATTACATCTCTGCCATGACAGGCATTACCGATAAAATGGTAGCGTCTGCACCATCCTTTGATAAAGTGGCCGAAAAGATCTACCAGCTGTTGCAGAATAATATCTTTATTGCCCATAATGTCAACTTTGATTATTCCTTTGTCAAAAGCCATTTAAAAGAAGCCGGTTATGAGCTGGATGTAAAAAAATTATGCACGGTCAGGCTTAGCCGTAAAATATTCCCGGGCTTTCCCTCTTACAGCCTGGGCAAATTGTGCCAGTCATTGGGAATTACAATCCATGACCGCCACCGGGCCGGTGGTGATACAGCGGCTACGGTACAATTATTTCAACTGCTTTTGCAAAATGATAAAGAACAGCATTTGCAAAAAAGCCTGCAGCGAAATTCAAAAGAATGGATATTGCCACCCAATGTTCCGAAAGAACATTTTTTACAACTGCCTTACACACCCGGTGTGTATTATTTTCACAATGAAAAAGGCAAAGTAGTCTATGTAGGCAAGGCAACCAATATCCGTTACAGGGTCAACAGCCATTTCAGTAATAATTCGGAAAGCAGGCAAAAGCAAAATTTTATGCAGCATGTGCATGCCATCAGCTTTCAAAGCTGTGGTACGGAAATGATGGCCTGTATATTGGAATCCGCAGAAATAAAAAAGAGATGGCCTGTTTTTAATTCCTCGCAAAAAAGATGGGAAGATGTGTATGGGATTTTTCTATATGAAGACCAGAAGGGATATCAACGACTGGCCATTGATAAGAACAGGAAAAGACTAACGCCTGTATATACTTTTCACTACCTCGTGGATGGCCATGCTATTATTCGCAAACTGATTAAAGATTTTTCACTCTGCCCAAAGCTATGTTTTATGCAAAAAGACCCGGGCCCCTGCGAAGGCATTCAGGAAGGATATTGCCAGGGAGCCTGCCAGCAACAGGAGCCCGCTGAAAAGTATAATGAGCGGGTAGAACAAGCCTGCGCCTCACTGCGTTCACAACCCAGTTTTGCCATTGTTGATAAAGGCATGAATGGAGATGACCAATCCTGTATATTGGTATGGGAAGGAAAATTCTATGGGATGGGATACCTTCCTTCCACAACAACTATCCACAATCCGGAAGAACTTAAAGAGCAGCTCACAGTGTATAAAGAGAACAGTTATATCCGAAACCTGCTGAAGGGCTATGCGGCGAGGTTTCCCTCCAAAATAAAATTTTTTGACCAGGTAACGTTTTAATCCAGCCAGCCAAAGTTTTCAGTAAAAGAAGCGGGGGTCAGATTGTCAATATCCTCCTGCGGAAGCACCGTCAATTTACGGGTGGCCCCATTCATCCAGGCAATATCAACAGTAATAATTGCCGCTACTGTTTCAATATTCTTTTTAATTTCATGCCGGATGGTAAAACGTGAAAAATCTCTTCCCGATTTTAACAACTGCATATCTACAGTAACAAAATCATTGAGCCTTATCTCCTTACGGAAAATACATTCCGCCCGGAAAATGATGGGCCCGGTTTGCAACTGCTGCATTCGCTTCCACGTCAACCCTTTGGAATTTAAAAATTTCAGCTGGCACATAGCACCTCAATCATAATAAACCGGGTGACGCAGGTGAAAATCAGGGTCCGGGTCAGACCATCGAACCTGCACCGGCATTGAAAAAATTTCCCTGTTTTCTGAATTTGAAGTAACACGAAATTAATTGATTGAAGGTATCTGAATTAGCTTTTAACTTGTATTTTTGCCAACTTAATTTATAGTCAATATGAAGAAAATAATCTTATCCCTTATGCTGCTGGCCGGTATCGGTATACTGAATGCCCAACCTCCTAAGACTGTTACAAAACCTGTTACAAAACCTGTTGCAAAACCCGTTATAAAACCCGTTGCAACGCCTGTAAATATTCTGAAAACAAATATCGACTCGGTGAGTTATGTGCTTGGTGAAATCGCCGCATTTAACCTGGTACAGCAGGGACTGGGAGATATCAAGATCAATAATAATGTTTTTTTAAGGGCTGTAACGGATATCCTAAATAAGAAAAAAACATTGCTGGATGATGTAACGGCCAATGCCTGCCTTAGTAACTATATGTCAAAGGCGCAGGAAGAAAAATCAAAACCAACTATCGAAGCAGGACAAAAATTTCTGGCGCAAAATAAATTGAAAGCCGGGGTTAAGACCACTTCTTCTGGTTTACAATACGAAATAATAACTGAAGGAACAGGCATTAAGCCAACAGCGCTTGATACTTTTGTTTGCCATTACAGGGGAACATTACTGGATGGAACAGAGTTCGATGCTTCGTACAACCGCAACCAGCCATTAACCATGGGCGTAAGCCAGGTGATCCGTGGATGGACCGAAGGCCTGCAGTTGATGCCTGTTGGTTCAAAATATAAATTTTACATTCCATATGAAATTGGTTATGGCACTATGGGACAGGGACAAATACCCGGTGGCGCCATGCTGATATTTGATGTAGAATTACTGGAGGTAAAGAAAAAGCAGTAAGCTTTATTGCAGGTTTCCTTTCATTTGCTTGATCTGGTGGCGGGTTCCCAGCATGATCACTTTCATTCCGGGAACAACAATCAGGTCATCCGACGGATTGATAATAAACTTCCCCGCGGGGTCTTTGATCCCAATGCAGTTGACACCTGAGCGTTCCCAGTTTTCGATATCACCGATCGTCTTTCCTTTCAGGCTTTCCGGCAGGTCCTCATAATTCAGCGATTCCATGTGGATGGACTGGCCCTGCTCTCCGGAAATGATATCAATAAACTCGACCACTTCAGGTTTGGATACCAGGGTAGCCATATGGGTGCCCCCGATCCGGTCGGGCATGATGACATTATCAGCCCCTGCCTTTTTCATTTTGGGAACCGAGCTGGCTTCTGAGGCCCGGCTGATGATCTGCATGGAAGGATTCAGCCCCCGTGCAGAAAGTATGATAAAAACATTTTGTGCATCTACCGGCAAGGTGGTGATCAGAGCCCGGGCCCTTTCTATACCCGCCAGTCGCAACATGTCATCGTCGGTACCATCGCCTTCCAGGTGCAGCATCTTCTCCCCTTCCGCTACCATTTTTTTCATCAGGCGTTCATCCTTTTCTATTACAACAAAAGGCACATCATGAACCCGAAGAATCTGGGCAGCCTGGTGACCGTTGCGGCCATAGCCACAAAGAATAACATGGTTCTTTAAACTGGCAATATCTTTCATAAGCCTGCGGGTTTTAAAATATTGATTGATCTCCCCGCTTACCACAAACTGGGTAATGCGGGTAATGGCAAAAGCAAAAGTGCCCCAACTGGTAATCAGCATAAAAATGGTAAACCATTTGCCCGTTTCGCTCAGGGGCACCACTTCACCGTAGCCTACCGTGGTAATGGAGATAGTAGTCATAAATAAAGCATCGAGAAAAGAAGCGCCTTCAATGGCCATATAGCCCACAATACCAACGAGGATGATAACCTGGAGAATAATAAAGGGTTGAAGCAGCCTGAAAGTGGACTTATTCAAGTCAGTTAGGTTTGGTATAAAAATAAATAAGGAAATCAAGTAATGCCAATTTATTTATTGGGCACAAAAAAAGGGGACGACCAAAAGGTCATCCCCGGGAGGTTAATTAAAAACCCCTGAGCATTTATCGTTTATTCACTACGATCTTCTCCACAGTCTGTTCACCAGTTCCTGGAATCACAATCCGGAGACTGTACATACCTGGTGTCAGGTTATCAATAGTAATATTGTTTGAAGTAACTCCCTTCATTTGTTTGATGGTTCTGCCAGCCATATCATTTACAGAGATATCGCGGCTAACATTCCTTTCTTCAAACACGATGTTTACTCTGCCATCGTTGCTTGGATTAGGATAAATGATGGTTTGACCTTTTTGACCATCTCCACGAACTGAACGTACTTCGCTGAATTTAGATTTAGCATCCAGGTCAATCTGCTTGATACGGTATTGCGTAATGCCTTTGGCATTGTTCAGATCAATAAACTGGTAGCTAAGGTCAGCAGCACTGTTACCGCTGGTTGCCTGTGAAGCAACAAATCCAACCTTTTCCCATGTGCCATTGATATTTCTTTCAATGTCAAAGCCACTGTTGTTGATCTCGGTTGAAGTTTCCCATTTCACCAGCACAGTAGATCTGCTACGGGTAGCTGTGAATGATTTGAAGCTAACTGGCAGAGAGATACAGCCATTTGGAATGAACACAACTTTATCAAAGCAACCGCGTTTGGTTTTGTAAATTAAATATGTATAGGCTGATTCGTTGATACGGAAAGTATCCAGGGGATTTGTAACATTGAGTATTTGTTTCGTCCTTTGGAATATATCATTACCACCTTGTACACCTAATGGTGGTAAATCATAGAACAGTTGTACATCAACTGGAAAATCATCCACTAATGATGCATTACCAATGAGACCTGTTATATCAAAATTAAGAACAGAAAAAAACGGAGATTGACTAACATTACAGCGCAGTAATTCAGAAGTAATTAAAGAGCCAGTTGCAGAACCAGTAGGGCCATTGGAACTTCCCGGAGTATGCTCAGAACTGGAAGAAGATTTTTCCCAGGCACCACATCTTCCGTCTGCTGTACGATTATATCCATTATCTGTACCAGCAGCTGAATTGACTTGCTCCATTGCACCCAACGTGTTCCAGTTGATCGTGAAGTTTGCGCAAACATTTGAGTTGGCAGTCGTAAGGTTAAGCGCTGGTAATGTAGTAATGATAGGATCTGTAGTTGCGCTTGTACCACCTAAAAACCCGTTATTAAATGCGCCATTTACAAATATCATAGCAGAATAGTTAAATCCGCCACCACCTTTGTTATTGAAGAAATCCAGCAGACCAACAGGATCTGGATCTTGTACCCATGCGCCACCATTTACACGCCATTTTGTTACTTTGCCGGAAGCTGGCATTGCATTCCAGTTGAAATTAGGAACTTTATTAGTGCTGCCCTGGGCTGTAAATGGATTAGAAGAAGCACCCACCATGTATCTGTTTGTAAAACCGGTAGTTACGTTGGGGAGATCCATAACATAAACTCCCTTATTAGTACCACCTAAATCATAATAAGATACCAACGTCCAGCAGTCTACATTATCGCCAATAGGGAGTGTACCGGCATAATACAATTCGAAAAATTCTTTAGTGCCACCACTGGGTTCCACATACAATTCATTCAGTATGGTCTGGCTTTTGCCGACCAGTACAAGGCTGAAAAGGCCTAAGGAAAGTAAAATCTTTTTCATGCTTCAAGGTTTTTTTAATTAATAAATAGCTTTACACGTTTACGAATAGCCCCGTTAGGGCTTTGGTTATATGATGAGATATATCATCCTGTTTTACAGGTGATCCATGGGATACACGGCTATTTAGATAGGAGGGATTTCTGCAGGTTTTACAGAAATAGTATAAAGGATGTTTAGTAACCCTTCAAGAGAGATTGGATAGAATTGGTTAAAGCCTGAATCATACGATTCTTACTTTGATGCCCGGAGTTTCCGTAAATGATGACTGGATTTGTCGGTTGGCTTTTCGAAGGGGGTGGTTTAGAAGGATTGATAGGTATCAATCGGCGACTAAAGTAAAACATGATTTAAAAATATGCAAGCTTTTGCAAGTTTTTTTTAAAAATTAATTTCCCGCGCTAGTCAAATAGCTTGCTAAACTTTTGGTTTTCAGCAATATTTGACATTCTCAACGTTAATAACTTTATTAAATTTGTTGTTGAAGTTCGAATAAAATAAAACCATCCAACAACGGCACAAAACCACAAAGAGGGTAAAATAAGCTGTGTTTTCTTTGTGTTCTTAGCATCTTTTTGGGGATTGAAACTTAAACAATACCTTTTTTTGCGATTCTTTTCGTTTTTCTATGGTTTTCTCTTTGCGGTTAATTTTTAGCATAGAATGAATACCTGCCTGAAGGCTAAGCAGGTGGTTAGCAAAGAATACGCAAAGCAGGGTGTAATTACGGGAGCAGCATTTCATAAAAAAGGGGACGACCAAAAGGTCATCCCCGGGAGGTTAATTAAAAACCCCTGAGCATTTATCGTTTGTTCACTACGATCTTCTCCACAGTCTGTTCACCGGTTCCTGGAATTATGATCCGGAGACTGTACAAACCTGGTGTCAGGTTATCTATAGTAATATTATTGGAAGTAACTCCCTTCAATTGTTTGATGTTTCTGCCAGACATATCAGTTAAAGAGATATCGCGGCTAACATTCCTTTCTTCAAACACGATGTTTACTTTACCATCGTTGCTTGGATTAGGATAAATGATGGTTTGACCTTTTTGACCATCGCCACGAACTGAACGAACTTCGCTGAATTTAGATTTAGCATCCAGGTCGATCTGCTTGATACGGTATTGCGTAACGCCTTTGGCATTGTTCAGATCAATAAACTGGTAGCTAAGGTCAGCAGCACTGTTACCGCCAGTTGCCTGTGATGCGACAAATCCAACTTTCTCCCATATGCCGTTGGTATTTCTTTCAATGTCAAAACCGCTGTTGTTTTGTTCTGAAGATGTTTCCCATTTCACCGCTACATTAGAACGATTTCTTGCTGCTGTAAATGACTTGAAAGAAACAGGTAAAGTTGATTGAGAAACTTCACGGAAAATAATACACGAATTACCCCCACATGCCGGGTTTGTCCATATTCTTACTTCTACCCTGATTACCCCTGAACAAGTAATGGGAGCAGTACCGGTAACAAAATGAATCCCTGCAGTAGAATCTTTAAGGCGGGGCAGACAACGTAAGGAACTAACTTGAACACCATTACATAGCAAAGCAATTTCAATGGAGGCATTCCCTAGAATATACTGCCAATTGAAACTGTAAGAAATAGAATTAGTGAATGGAATAACTGTGAAATTAGTAATGATAGCCTCGGCTCCACTACATTGCGCTTTAGATTGGTTAACGAAACCAACGGACACTACTAATAATAAGGAAAGTAAAAATTTTTTCATTGCTCAAGGTTTTTTTGTTAAAAAATAGTTTACATGTTACAGAATAGCTGATTCCTCAGCTCTTTATATGATGAGTTGTTTCATCCGTTTCAAAACGGTGAATCACAGCTATTGGAGTAAGCATTCAAAAAGGTTGGACTTCGAAAAGTTGGTTTCCTGGAAGGGGATTGTTAGTTGGCGTTTGCAGGATTGGGATTGGAACGTAATGCATTAATAAGAGGCTTACCTGCATATTAAGCAATTAATTTTTCTTTGGTTTGGATTATAAGGAGGCTTTTCGAAAGAAGAGATTTGGGATAGGCTGATTATTAATCAGGAGGTGAAAGTAAAGCGCATTTTTGAATATTCAATCTTTTTAAAAATAATTTCTAAATAATATTTTTAACCCATTCCATAGCTTTGCTAAACTGTTCTTTTTCATTAAGATAGGTATTATCCAGCTCAATGGCGTCTTTCGCTTTTCTCAAAGGGCTAATTTCCCGGTGACTGTCAATATAGTCCCGCATTTCCAGGTTATTCAGCACTTCTTCTATTGTTACGTTCGGGTTTTTCTCATACAACTCCCTGAACCGGCGCTGTACCCGGATGGCATTATCTGCCGTCATAAATATTTTCAACTCCGCTTTTGGAAAAACGACGGTGCCAATATCCCGGCCATCCATTACAATTCCTTTTTTCTGCCCCAATTGCTGCTGCCGGGTCACGGCAAATTCCCGCACCTCTTTAATGGCCGCTACATCACTTACCCTTTCTGCAATGAGCAGGTCACGGATCAGGTATTCGACATTCTCGCCGTTCAGGTAGATTTCGCTATTATTACTATTCGGATTAAAAATAAACTCCAGGCTTACACTATTCAATGCTTCTATGACTTCCTTTTTTTCGGCCAGGTCAATATTATTGCGAAGAAAGTAAAGGGTGATAGCACGGTACATAGCGCCGCTGTCGACGTATAGATAGCCTAATTCTTTTGCCAGTTGTTTGGCAAGGGTGCTTTTACCGCAACTGGACCAGCCATCTATGGTTATGATTATTTTTTTTGGCATCGTTAAAAAGCAAAAGTAGAAATAAGCTGACTTAAAAGACAAAGAAAAAAATGCCGGGAAATATTGATTTCAGCATCATGATTTTCTTACCGCCATACCGACTTACCGGCAATATAAATTTCCGATGCTGCTTCAGATAAATTTCCAGTAGAAATTTGCTGGTTGATTTTAGTAGTTTGCTTCGGCCTTCTCATAAAATGTCTGGTTTAATCGTTGGCTCCGGGGCCTCGCAGGGACGAGACTCCGAAGGGGAAAGGATTCGCCAAGCCTCCGGAGTTTCGTGCTTGCGAGGGTTGCAAAAAACAATCACTTTCCTTAATAAGTGTTGAAGCAACCCGAAGCAAACTAAGTAATAGCAAACTTATAAAAGTATTCTGCCCATTTCCATAGCAGGTAACTAAGATCGGAATTGTATGGAAGACCCGGCGGGTCGGAATGTCAGAAGCAGGAAATCAAAAAATCGGGTATTGAGCTCCGTAGGAGCGACATGTTCTGGATATCGTTCCGATCGGGTTCCGTGAACTGCCTTTAATCCATATTTTCTACAACTATTTCCCCCCGTCGTGTCGGGCTAAAAAAAATAACGCCGTAAGCTTCCCCTTTTTTCATTTTATAAAAAAAAACACCGGGACATGCCCGGTGTGGTATTTCATTTATAAGGAAGTCTGTTTATGCTTTCGATTTTTCTTCAGCCCTTGATTTAAAGGTGAAAGCTAATTTGGTATTTTCCGCATCAACATCAGCAATTAACACATCTCCGGCCTTAACATTCAAATTCAATATTTCTTCGGCCAGTGGATCTTCCAGGTATTTCTGAATAGCTCTGTGGAGGGGCCTTGCACCAAACTGTACATCATACCCCTTCTCACCCAAAAAGGCCTTGGCAGCTTCTGTTAGTTCAAGACTAAAGCCAAGACTTGTCAATCTCTTCATCACTCCTTTCATCAGGATATCAATGATGTTAAAGATATTTTCTTTGCTGAGTGAATTGAAAACGATCACATCATCAATACGGTTCAGGAACTCGGGAGAGAAGGTTTTCTTCAAGGCCCTTTCAATCACCGATTTATTGGCTTCTTCCTCATTATCTATTCTTGACGTAGTATTAAACCCAACACCGGCTCCGAAATCTTTCAACTGGCGGGCACCAATATTGGAGGTCATGATAATGGTGGTATTCTTAAAATCAATTTTTCTTCCCAGTCCATCGGTCAGCTGCCCATCATCCAGCACCTGCAATAAGATATTGTAGATATCCGGGTGTGCTTTTTCAATTTCATCCAGGAGGATAACACTGTAGGGTTTGCGGCGTACTTTTTCTGTTAGCTGTCCGCCTTCTTCATAACCCACATAACCGGGAGGGGCACCGATCAAACGGCTGATGGTAAACTTCTCCATGTATTCGCTCATATCGATACGGATAAGCGAATCTTCTGAATCGAACATGTAGCGGGCTAGTGCCCTCGCCAATTCCGTTTTACCCACGCCGGTAGGACCGAGAAAAATAAATGTACCGATTGGTTTCTTGGGATCTTTTAATCCCACCCTGTTCCGCTGAATAGCTTTTACCACTTTACTGATTGCTTCATCCTGTCCCACTACCATGGCTTTCATATCATCCGCCATTTTGCGCAGCTTCTCCGTTTCTGCCTGAACCATTTTCTTTACCGGTATGCCCGTCATCATGCTCACTACTTCAGCAATATCTTCCTCTCCGATCGGGAAGCGTTTGTGTTTGCTTTCTTCTTCCCACACATTTTTAGCTTTCTCCAGGTCTTCCTGCAATCTTTTTTCTGTGTCACGTAATGAAGCCGCCTCTTCAAATTTCTGGCTTTTCACTACTTTATTCTTTTCGTTCTTTACATCTTCGATCTTCTTTTCCAGGTCAATGATATTCTCCGGCACATTGATATTTTTCAAATGCACCCGGGCCCCTACTTCATCCAGTACATCAATAGCTTTGTCGGGCAGTAAACGATCAGTGACATAACGGTCGCTGAGCTTTACACAAGCATCAATTGCTGCCTGGTCATAATTCACATTATGATAGTCTTCATATTTCGATTTGATATTGTTCAATATCTGGATGGTATCTTCCACGCTTGGTGGCTCTATCAATACTTTCTGGAAACGACGGTCTAATGCACCATCTTTTTCAATGTACATCCTGTATTCATCGAGGGTTGATGCACCAATACATTGAAGTTCCCCTCTTGCCAATGCGGGTTTAAAGATATTGCTGGCATCCAATGAACCGCTGGCACCACCGGCACCAACAATAGTGTGCAGCTCATCGATGAAGAGGATCACATCCCTGTTCTTTTCCAGCTCATTCATGATGGCTTTCATACGTTCTTCAAACTGTCCGCGGTATTTTGTACCTGCTACCAGGGCAGCAAGATCGAGGGAGATCACTCTTTTGTCGAATAAGACACGGGAAACTTTCCGCTGCACAATGCGCAGGGCCAATCCTTCCACGATAGCGGTTTTACCCACACCCGGTTCACCAATAAGGATCGGGTTATTCTTTTTACGACGGGAAAGGATCTGGGAAACTCTTTCAATTTCTGACTCCCGTCCAACAATAGGGTCTAGTGCGCCCATTTCAGCCATCTTGGTAATATCACGGCCAAAATTATCGAGCACCGGTGTTTTACTTTTAGCAGTTCCTTGCTGCTTGGCTCCTCCTTTGGATTGAGAATATTTCTTCTCTTCATCAAAATCATCATCATTCTCATCCTGGAATTCGGCGCGGGGATCGTTTGATTTTACGATGCCCAGCTCTTGTCTGAATAAATCGTAGTCCACGTCAAACTGATTTAATATTTGTGTTGCAATATTTTCTTTATTCTTTAATATAGAAAGCATCAGGTGTTCGGTTTCCACCGTTGCACTCTTCAGCGCTTTGGCTTCCAATACCGTTACCCGGATCACTTTCTCCGCCTGCTTGGTCAGAGGCAGGCTATTTATATTGGCAATATTTTTGCCAGTTTTATCCTTCACTGCCAATTCAATTTCCTTTCGGAGCTCATAAAGGTCAACATTAAAGCTTTTGAGGATACGGACCGCTGTATTATCCCCCTCCCTGATCAGACCGAGCAAGAGGTGCTCTGTACCGATAAAGTCATTACCCAGCCGGAGTGCTTCCTCCCTGCTGAACGAGATAATCTCCTTGACTTGTGCTGAAAAATTATTATCCATTTTTAGATAATTAGTTGTTATACAATATTAACGAATAAATTTGGTTCTTGTTCTGCCGTACTTATAAACGGAATGTTGATAATTTAAGTTGTTTAGAGTTTGCCAATTTATAATTTTTCGGGTTTACCCTCCACAGCTATTGCGATGGCGGGTTCGCTGTTTCAACCACCCGATCTTATCGGGTCAAACTACCATCTATGCAGGTCAAAACGGATACCAAAGAGAAATTTCATGCCATCACTGTTCTGGCTCCTACCCTTTCTGCTACTATGACAGATGAATTGGGTGATTGTTTGTTGCCCTTTCTGCAAAATGACGTTAAAAACCTGGTGCTGATCCTCAAAGACATTGAAAGTATAGACGTAGTGGCCGGGGAAAAACTGGTTTATATCCAACAGAAATTTTACGAAAACAACGCCTCGTTTGTTATTTGCGGGTTGCAAAAGCCGGTGGAAGATTTCCTGGATGAAAACGAATTGCTCGAAATGATGAATGTAACCCCTACAGAAAGCGAAGCCTGGGATATCGTGCAGATGGAGGAGATCGAGCGGGAGTTTTTGGATGAAGAATAATGAGCAGGAATCGTTAGTTCGTGGTTCGTAATAATAGTAACTCCTGCGGATTTTTCCTGCCTGTCAATCCATTCTTCCGATCATGTATAGCGTTTAAATTTTAATTCGGAATAGTTCTTGAAATGTGCAGCTAAATAGTCTTAATTTGAGTCTAGAGGATATCACTAACACCAAAATCACTATTCCAGGATGTTCGCTGTTACTATTCTCGGCAATAATTCGGCCGTACCGGCATTTGACCGCCACCCGACCAGCCAGGTGGTGACACTGGATGGTACCAACTATCTCGTGGATTGTGGCGAAGGCACCCAGATACAATTGATCAATTACAAGATCCGGCGGAGTAAAATATCGCATATTTTCATTTCGCATCTGCATGGCGACCATTACTTTGGTCTGATCGGCCTGATCAATTCCTTCAGCCTGTTGAGTCATCAGCAGGAAATGCATGTATATGGCCCCTCTCCTTTAAAAGAGATCATTGACCTGCAACTTAAAGTGGCGGACACTACGATGTGTTATCCCTTACATATCCATCATATTTCAGAAAATGCCACCCTTATTGACAATGAAAAATTGACGGTAAAGTGTTTTCGTACCAATCACCGGATCGAGTGTTATGGTTTTTCTTTTGAAGAAAAAAAACAACCCCGGAATCTTAACCCGGTAAAAGCAAAAGAGCATGCCATTCCGGCTGCTTTTTACGACCGGCTAAAAAATGGGGAAGATTATACCCGGAAGGACGGGACTATTATCAAAAATGAGTTGGTGACCGGGCCCGCAGTACCAGGAAAAAAATATGCTTTCTGTGCCGATACCAAATATGATGAATCCCTGATTCCCCATATTCAGGGAGCCGATATGATCTATCATGAGACCACCTATCTTGACAACCTGCGGGAAAGGGCGGAATTGCGTTTTCATTCCACCACTAAACAGGCGGCAGCGCTTGCCAAAAAAGCAGGGGTAAAAAAATTACTGATCGGTCATTTCAGCAGCAAGTATGATACGCTGGAAGAATTTGAAGCAGAAGCAAGAGAGGTTTTTGAAAATACCGAGCTTGCATTGGAAGGAGTTTGTTATGAGGTGTAAAATGCCTCCCCGCACTAAGGAGAAGATTATTGGTTTCCACAAATTTTAAAGTGGCCTTTGCCTGACGAGGTCTTAGTCTCATCCAAATTTGAAGTGACTTAGGATTTTCAGCGTCTAAAGCCCCTCGCTGCTGAGGCGTTTCGGGAGGTTTAATACCATTTATACATTAAAAAGACCCTGCCGCCCTAAGTAGTTTACCATGATTAAATCGAAAGGAAGCGTGCCTTATAGGTATTTTATTAAAGTCAACGTGGTATCAGCTATATTCTCTTTCTCTCTTTTATTTCTCCGGGCGACAAAAAATACGCCTCGCACAGAGAAAAGGAGCTAAAAGAATACTACAAATCATATCATCCCTTTAGCTACTAAAAAACGCTGTCGCCCTGCTTTTCCAGATTATTTCGGGGAGCTGCCAGAGGGTGTAATTTAAAAGTCTACGCCGTATAACCAGTCGTAAAACAACGGGAATTCTTTTCTCCAGGTCGATTCATTATGCTTTCCTTCATCCCGTATTAAGATGGTCATATTGGCCTTTGACACTGCATGCATTTTCTCAAACGCTTTGAGAAGATCCGGAACCATGCTCTCGCTTTCCTGTTTACCTGCATAGAAGTAAATCTTCCCTTTTATCTTTTCTCCCTTTTTAGTAATATCATCAAAGATTCCCGGGGCCACCCAGAATGCCGGTGAGAAAACACCTGCCCCGCCGAAGATCTTCGGGTACTTCAATATCGCATACATCGAGATAAGTCCGCCCATGGAACTACCAGCGATAAATGTATTTTCCTTTTTCTTCAGTGTCCGGTATTGTTTATCAATGTATGGCTTCAATGTCTTAGCAAGGAAATCAACATATTGTTTCCCCTCTCCTTTACCAAATCGGTCCATATCGTAAGGAGAATACTCATTCATCCTTTTAGGGCCACCGTGATCGATGGCAACGACGATACAATTGCTGCGGGCTGTATCCATGAATTCATCCACCCCCCATTCGCCGGAAAAAGAACTGGAGTCTTCGAAAACATTCTGTCCATCGTGCAAATACAATACGGGATATCGTTTGTTACTTGTAGCATATTCAGGTGGAAGATAGATCCATATCCGCCTGGTAGTAGATAGCTCCCTGAGCATGAATTTATCGTTCATGATCTGCACATTCTTACTGGCCGTACTTTTTTTAGGTTGTGCAGGGAATCGATCGGCCCAGTTTTCAATGACCAGTTCATAAGCTGTATTGGTGGGTACAACCAGTATCCGGTTATCTATCCCCGCACCGTTTTTCTTTGTTTCCACTTTATCCCAAGCACCGCGGGTTATTTTATATTCGTATTTGCCCGGAGCTAATTGGAGTTCTACAAAATAAATTTTCTTATCGTCATCTCTTTTGAACCTGTATTGTTCATCGGTTGGATTCCAGTTGTTGAAAGAGCCGGCTACATAGAATTTTTCAGCTGTAGAAGAAAGCGGTAGTGATTGTAGTTCTAAGCGGACGGTATTTTGTGATAACAATGAAAGGCTAATCAACAGGGCGGTAATCAGAGAAATTGATTTGAGCATAAATGAGATTAAAGTAAATGATGTGAAAACAGTTTCAATAAGCAGCAGTTTACTATGCCAAAACTCAAGCCACCTTTTAATTGAATGCTTATTATTTTCATATCCGGCTGGTTAAGGAAGTTATAAATAGAGAAATCATGTAACTATTCATGCCTTGCGAAGCAGATCAGCATAAATCGTTGCCTTATTGAAAGGGAAATTCATCATTTTTAGAGAATATCTGCCTTGCCGAAAAGATATAATCAATATACTACAAGGGATCTGTTTATAATTGATCAGTCTTTCATCAACGCCTTAATTTTTTGGTGATGCCCCTCACTCACTTTCCAAACCGGCAAGCGGAATGTATTTTGACATAATCCCATTTCGCTTAAATAAGCTTTTACACCACTGGGGCTTCCCTCGGTAAACATAGAAGCGATGATATCGGTGTATTTATAATGCAGCGGCTTGGCTTCTTCAAATTTTCCCTGGAGGCTCAGCCGAACCATATTGGAATAGTCCAGCGGGTAGGCATTGGCCACAACCGAGATAAGGCCTTCGGCGCCGCAGGCGATCATGGGCAGGGTGATCGGGTCATCGCCACTGATGACCATGAAATTGGCTGGTTTATTTTTGATGATATAATTGACCTGGTCAAAATTGCCGCAGGCTTCTTTGGTTGCAAAAATATTTTTGCACTCCTTTGCGATCCGAACGGTTGTTTCACCCGAAACGTTTTGTCCAGTCCGGCCGGGAACATTATACATGATGATGGGCAATGGGGCAACAGCATCCAACGCTTTATAATGCTGGAAGATTCCTTCCTGGTTAGGTTTATTATAAGCAGGGCTTGCGGTAAGAATAGCAGCATAGCCTGTCAGATCAAAACTTGCATAGCCGGCCAGTACTTCCTGCGTATCGCTGCCACCAATCCCCGCTACCAATGGCAAACGGCCCGCTACTTCTTTAGCCACAAAGGAAAATACTTCCTGCTTTTCTGTACCATGGATAGTAGCGTTTTCACCTGTAGTGCCCAGCACTACCAAATATTCCACCTTTCCCTTTATCCAAAACTCAATTAGTTTACTAAAACTGGCCCAGTCAATTTTTCCCTGCCCGACTTCTTCATTCAGACGGGCATCTGCCTGAAAAGGGGTTACAATGGCGATTCCAGTTCCTGTGAATTTTTCCCGAAGTGACATGCTATAAATTAGTGATTAATAATTAATAATTAATAATTAATAATTGTTGCAAGTTCCTCTTGCTGATTAATGGACAGAACCCTGATTCCTAAATTTATCGGAACTGCTAAGAAACTAAGATGCCATGAAGTACTAAAGCTGGTTACATAATTTCTTTTCTCGCGACTCGCGACTCCCGACTCAAGACTCCCGACTCAAGACTCCCGACTCAAACTACACTTCTTCCCAAAATCCCATTTTCCCGAACTTCTCTATCCGGTTATTTACCCGATCCTCCGGGGATGATTTTTTCAATTCCTGCAGTACCGGCACCAGGTAATCTTTTAATATTTGGGCTGCACCGCTATAATCCCAGTGCGCACCACCTACAGGCTCTGGAATAATTCCATCGATGAGGCCAAAGCCGAGCATCTTTTCTGCCGTCAATCGTAATTGCTCGGCGGCCACTTCTTTTTTATCCCAGCTTCGCCAGAGTATCGAAGAACAACTTTCGGGGCTGATGACCGTGTACCAGGTATTTTCCATCATAAAGACTTTATCTCCCACCCCGATGCCCAATGCACCGCCACTTGCACCTTCACCGATAATAACACAGATCACCGGCACTTTCAACCGGATCATTTCATAGATGTTCCGGGCAATGGCTTCGCCCTGTCCCCGCTCTTCGGCTTCCAGTCCCGGGAACGCACCTGGAGTATCTATTAAGGTAATGACGGGCTTATTGAATTTTTCTGCCAGCTTCATCAACCGCAATGCTTTGCGGTATCCTTCCGGGTTGGCCATACCAAAATTCCTCAACTGCCGCATTTTGGTATTGATCCCTTTTTGTTGGCCGATGATCATGACTGTTTCGCCGCAGAGGCTGGCAAAACCACCTACCATGGCTTTATCATCTTTTACATTACGGTCCCCATACAATTCAACAAAATTGTCGGTCATATTGGTAATGTACTTGAGGGTATAAGGCCTATCAGGATGCCGGCTCAGTTGCACCCGTTGCCAACTGCTGAGGTTCTCTGTAATTTCTTTTCGTTTATCTAATATTCCCTGCTCCAGTTTCAGAATGGTATCGCTAAGGTCGAGTTTGGTCTTTTCCTGGCGATGCTTCATACTGGCGATCTCATCAATGAGGTCTTTGATGGGCTTTTCGAAATCCAGAAATTGTCGGTTGGTATCGGTTGGCATATGCTCTAAAATGAGCGGCTAAATTAAGGATTAAATAATAATGTAAATTTTTCTCCTGAAAGGTTGATTGTCAGTGGATAAATAAACGAAAAACTTTTGGCGGCAAAAGATTGCGGGGCTATCTTTGCCGTCCTGAAAACGCGGCGCTTATTTTTAGATTTATCTATGGTAAATCTGTGTTTGCAGCAAAGCGAACAAAGGATCGGTAGTTCAGTTGGTTAGAATGCCGCCCTGTCACGGCGGAGGTCGCGGGTTCGAGTCCCGTCCGGTCCGCAGAAAGGCGCTGAGAAATCAGGGCCTTTTTCGTTTTATAATGCCGCCATGTCACGGCGGAGGATCGCCCCGATTCTTATCGGGGTCCGGTCCGCAAGAAGCTTCGAAGAAATTCGATGCTTTTTTTTTGAATGAGTTTGCCGCCCTGTCACGGCGGAGGATCGCCCCGATTCTTATCGGGGTCCGGTCCGCTTAGTAGAGATACAAACAATATCAAATCCTTGCAAACTCAATGTTTACAAGGATTTTTTATTTAACCTAATCTTCATTTTATTCAATTTCTCTCAAATAAAATGTTTTAAATCGAGACCTCGACAGGTTTGAAAAATCAGGTCTCGCAAATCGCTTAAAAGCTTATCCAAATTGTGTTTCAGAGCAAAAATATATGTATTTATTGCTCTGATATTTTGTAAATTTAAAGGACAAAATTATCTGAGAATGAACAATGCAATGAACCTCTCTTTTCAGTTAAAAACTGCAAAAAATGATGAGAATGGACAAGCTCCCATTTATGCAAGAATTACAATCAATGGTGTAAGGGATGAAGATGTAAAAAAATGTGACACTTGCGGAACACAGCAGTTTAGGGTTATGGGTAAATTCAGAGATTATCTTTTAAAATATGCCTCAGACAACGAAAAGACAAAAAAAGAAGTAAACGACATTTATAATCTTCGGTCAAAAATTGCACATACAGGATTATTTTTATTGGGTGATAATAAAATCGATTGGTCAAATGATGCAAAGCAAAATGAACAAGGGCAAACACATTTACAAGTAATGCAAATTAGCAGAGTTAGCTTAACTATTTGGCTATTGATGCGAGGGGCTTTAGAAAAGAAAACCAATTAATTTAACGCACAATGCTATTAAAAGATAATTGATAGCCTTAGAATAGTAAGAAAGAAATAAGACTGTAAAGAAAAAATCATTGATTATCAGAATAAATGGGAACCTTTAGGTGCATGAGAACTATTAATTAGAAGTCATAAATATTTTATAATAACCTGGTATAAAACTTCACTTTTTGTGAACTTTTATTATATTTACATCAGTATAAATGAAAGTCAGGCTAATTAAGAGAAGGTCAATTGAAGACTTCGCCTTACAAAATGCAAGAAGCAGGAGTTCTTTCAGGCTTTGGTTAACATTTCTAAAAATGGCCGATTGGGCTGAGCCGGGAGATATTGCTGAAACATTTGGATCGGCAGATTTGTTAGGCAATGGAAGCGACAGAGTGGTGTTTGATGTAGCCGGTAATAATTACAGGATGATATGCAAGTATCATTTCGGGGTAACAAGAGTTCATTTATACATCAAGTGGATAGGCACACATGCCGAATACATTAAACTTTGTGATGATAATAAACAATATACGGTGAACAGCTACTAAAATAATTACAATGGAAACTTTACAATATAAAATAATTAAAACCGATGCACAATACAACAGGTATTGTGATACACTCGAAGCATTGGTTGACAGCGGCAAGAAAACCAAAGCAGTTCAGGATGAAATAGAATTGCTTAATCTGCTTATTGAAAAATACGATGCAGAACATAACACTTTCGATGATGCAGACCCAATTGAACTATTGAAATCCTTAATGAAAGACCATAAAATGAAAGCAGTTGATTTAGCTAACCTTCTGGATGTAAGTGCAGGATTGGTTTCTGATATACTCAACTACAAGAAAGGTTTATCTAAAGATACGATCCGTATCCTTTCAGGTAGGTTCAAACTCAACCAGGAGGCTTTTAACAGGACTTATGAATTGCATGTGCCTGTAAGTCTTAAATTCAAAGATGCAAAGATGATGAACTCCCGGAAGAAACTGGCAACGGCTTCCTAAATTCACCACTTGAATTTTCCTTTTTTTATGATGTAATCATCAGCCTGTTTCTCAATTTCAGCATGGGTACTGATTTTTAAAGAGGTCAGCCAATCATCTAATTCACTACGTTTAAAATACAGCTTCTTACCTTGTTTGAAGTGTGGGATATTTCTTTCAGAAGTCTTTTTGTAAATAGCTGATTTGGATAAGCTGACATATTCAGCAGCCTGATTCAAATTTTCCACTTCAGTAATTGTAACTGATGTTTAACTGTTCCTCAAAGCTGCCAACTGGGATGCACTCCATCAATCTCTGGTAGTTGTTCTTCCATTTTTTCTCTTTTACTGGTTATTATTGGGACGATGCCTGAAGTTCGACGCCTAAAATTTACACTAATTTGATTTTCATACATTTACGGTATTCTGTTTCTGACTGATTATCAATACTTTAAAAACAAGCTCAAAATAACGTACATATTAATGTATTCTCGTTCATTAATTCGTACATATAAATGAATTTTTACACTTTAATTATTCCATAATTATGTAGCATGGAAAGACATGAAATAAGCTATCTCACAAAATGGAAGCAATCTGCAAACCGGAAGCCTATAATCATTCGGGGGGCCAGGCAAGTTGGTAAAACATGGCTAATGAAAGAATTTGGCAGGAAAGAGTATGAAAAAAGTGCTTATGTCAACTTTGAAAGTAATGCCGCACTATAAACGCTTTTCGCTGATGACTTTAATATCAAACGTCTTCTTACCGCAATTCAGATAGAAACTGGTGTGACTATTGAACCAGATAATACCCTGATCATTTTAGATGAAATTCAGGAAGCGAACGGTGCACTGACCTCTCTGAAATATTTCCAGGAAAATGCTCCTGAATATCACATTGTATCAGGCGGTTCTATATTAGGAGTAGCCCTCAACAACCATACTTCTTTTCCTGTGGGCAAAGTAGATTTTATGGACCTTTATCCTTTTACTTTTATTGAATTCCTTGAAGCAATCAACGAAAAGCCCCTTGCGGATTTATTAAAAGTTCCTGACTGGGAACTAATCAAAACTTTTAAGGCAAAATACATCGAACGACTCAAACAGTATTATTATGTAGGCGGAATGCCTGAAGCTGTCCTTTCTTTTTTTCAGGATTCAGATTTTAAAGAAGTAAGAAGACTTCAAAATAATATTCTGACAGCTTATGAACAGGATTTTTCCAAGCACGCTCCCAATAAGATTGTACCCCGCATCAGAATGCTATGGAATTCAATTCCGGCACAACTCGCAAAAGAAAACCGAAAGTTCATGTATGGTGTTATACGGCAAGGAGCGAGAGCAAAAGATTATGAACTAGCTATATCGTGGCTGACTGACTGCGGATTGATTCATAAAGTGAACAACGTAACAAAACCTGGTATCCCGTTGAAAGCCAATGAAGAATTTAATGTATTCAAATTATTTCTTTCAGATGTCGGCTTACTTTCAGCTATATCAGATCTGGATGCAAAAACTTTACTTGAAGGCAATAAAGTATTTGAAGAATTTAAAGGTTCATTGACAGAGCAATATGTATTTCAGCAACTATCCGGGCAAAAGGATGCTGGCCTATATTATTGGTCGCCGGATAGCCGTGCTGAGTTAGATTTCCTGGTTCAGTTTTCCGGTGAAGTCATTCCGGTTGAAGTCAAGGCAGAGGAAAATTTACATGCAAAGAGCCTTAAAGTCTACTGTCAAAAATACGAACCAAAAATAGCTGTCAGAACTTCAATGTCTGATTACCGGAAAGAAGAGTGGATGAACAATGTTCCCTTATATGCAATAAACGCATTGTTTCAATTGCCGTAACCTGATTTTGCAAACACTGTCTGCAAAATCAGGTTACTAAACTTTTATTCTGTAAACGAAAAATCATGTTTGACCCCACTATATTTTACAATAGTTATTTGGATGACTACCATAAACCGTAAATAGACAGTCGGTGCACAAATAAGGGGTTCTACGAGAGGAAAAGATTTGTTTCTTTAATGTAAGCAAAACTTACATGAAAAACAACCACTATTCAATTGAATACAGTGATGACAAAGTGAGTGCCTGGGGCGGTTTTTCGCTGATGCAACAGTTTTCTCAAAAGATAAAAATTCGGGAGTTCATCAAGACGCTGCCCATTCCACAGAGTACCAGTAACAACCGATATGAAGTACAAGACATTGTAGAGAGTTTTCTGTTATCGGATTGGTTAGGTTGTTATAAATTTTCACATACCCATGTCTTGCGGCTAGATGATACACTCAAACAAATATTCGGATGGAAACAGATACGCAGTGACACTTCTTACAAACGCTTCTTCAAAAAATTTAATCAGGGTATCAACAACGAATTTTTTCCGGCCATACAACAATGGTTTTTTGAGCAATTGCAGTTCGATAACTATTAAGGACGTGGTCTTTCACACAAAATATTATTTGAAGCAAAGTCTCAGTTACTCCAGCCAAATTTTTCTTAAAAGAATGGCTTCAGAAGGCTTATAACCTTCCTGTCGAGATAATTTGCTGTTTTGGCAAAGAAAAGTAATCCATAAATCGCCCGCCTGTATTTTCCAATCTTTTAATTTATCATGAATGTTTTTTAATGGAAGCTATAATTTTCAAAACTTCTTTGGTTGCAATTTCAATCGCTGCGTAATCCCTGGCATCCATCAATTTTTTACTGATGAGTTTGCTGCCCATTCCTACTGCACAAACGCCTGCTTTAAACCAGCTTTCAATATTTTCTTTCGTTGTATCTACACCACCAGTGGGCATAAACAGTAGCTTTGGAAAAATATCTTTAATAGTTGTTACAAACTCTGTTCCCAGCATATTTCCGGGAAATAGTTTGATAAATGTGATACCGGCATTTTCAGCAGCAATGATTTCTGTTGGTGTCATACAACCCGGAGCATAAAAAATATCTTTACCAATGGCATAGCTGGCCACTTCGGCAACAAAGCCAGGGCTCACAAAAAAATCTGCGCCTGCATTAACATAATCTTCTGCTTGCTTTAAATTTTTAATGGTGCCCACGCCAAGTAATAGACCCTGCATCTCAGCATTTCGTACTTCCACCATTTTCTTAAAATTACTCAATGCCGCTTCGCCGCGGTTGGTATATTCTACTGCTTTAATGCCAGCTCTGTAAATGGCTTTTAATACTTCAACGCTAACGGTTTCATCCGGATTGAAATACAAAGGAAGAATTCCCTGTTGTACAATAGCATCTGTTATTTGTTGAGGTTTGTTCATTTTTTAAATTTTTACTTTAATCACTAATTTTCTAATTTCTCCTTCTCCAATCATTGGGGCATGCACATCTTCCCGAAAGAAGATGGCAAACTGGCCATCTGTTAATTGAAAAGGAGTGTCAGGTGCATCACTGTAAAACCGAACATCTTTTTCGGAGTTGTAATCACCATTTGGCATTACACATTTTTCTCTTGGTTTCCAGTAAATGGTTTCATTACCGCTGATGCAAAGTTGTATGTCAATGTTTTTATCATGACATTCAAATTTTGAAAGGCTGGCTTCTTTCGTTTTACCGGGGGAATTACTAAAGATTGCTTTTAATCCTTCTTCAATATCTGATTTGCCATCAGCTGCATTTTCCAAATCTGTTTCATTGATGAATTCAAATGCTTTCGTAAATAAAGGGTGTATAGAAAAATATTTCGATGCATTTTGTATAGTATCTATAATCATAATTTTGTTTTGACCTCACTCCAACCTCCCGATAAAAATCGGGACAGGCTCTCTCCAAAGGAGAGGGAACTCGGATTTGCCGATTTGATTATTTAATAACTTTTATCTCATCATTGATCTTCGCTTTTGTTCCCCTTCGGGGGTCAGGGGGCTTTACCGCTGCACCCGTCCGCTACCATCACCTTTCATCAAATCTTTTACATCGCTTAATGTGGCATGGTTTAAATCTCCCGGAATAGTATGCTTTAATGCACTGGCAGCAACGCCAAATTCTGCAGCTTCCGGCATAGGCATGCCTGTTACCAGGCCATAAATTAAACCGCTGGCAAATGAATCACCACTACCTACCCGGTCCACAATGCGGACATTGTATTGTTTGGTATGATAGAATTCGCTGCCATCATATACCAAAGCACTCCAACCATTGTCGCTAGCACTATTGCTTTCCCGTAAAGAAGAAGCGATAAATTTGAAACCGAATTTATCTTTCATTTGCCTGAATACATCTTTAAAGCCTTCAAGGTTCAATTCGCCTTTGGTTACATCAGTATCTTTTGCTTTGAAGCCTAAAGTTGTGTCTGCATCTTCTTCATTACCGATACATACATCCACATGTTTGCAAAGCCTTGTCATTACTTCTCTTGCTTTTTCTACACTCCACAATTTTTTTCTAAAATTTAAATCAATGCTGGTAGTAATGCCTTTTGCTTTGGCGGCAATTAATGCTGCTTCTGTAAGTGCTGCTGCTTTATCGCTTAATGCAGGTGTAATGCCGGTTGTATGAAACCAACTGGCACCGTCCAGTATTTTATCAAAGTCAAATTCCGAAATATCAACATCGGCAATAGAAGCATGTGCCCTGTCGTACACTACCTGAGATGCCCGCATGGAAGCACCGGTTTCTAAAAAGTAGATACCCAATCTTTCGCCACCTCTTGCTATATATTGAGTATCCACCCCATAACGGCGCAGATGATTAATAGCTGATTGACCAATTGGATTGTTTGGTACTTTGGTTACAAAGGTTCCGTTTAAACCATAGTTACATAATGCGGCTGCTACATTTGCTTCGCCGCCACCATAAGTAATATCGAATGTATCAGCTTGTACAAACCGTTTAAAATCGGGGGTTGACAAACGCAACATTATTTCCCCAAGTGTTACTACTTTTTTTGACATTGTTGTATATTTTATTAGTGATTGAAAGTTACGTTTTACAGTTTAAACTCTTCGCATTATCGTTACTTTTTACACTATTATTTTTCGATAACGTTCCCGAAAATATTTCGGCATCGTTGCCGGAAATTCAGGCCAGCTGTTATATCATATGTACAGTTTCTTTCGAACTGTTTTGAAAATGCATCCTTAATCCTTTACAATTGAAGAAGCCTGTTCTTCAATATGCTGCCAGTTAAAATAATTTTTGGCGTTATTAAAACAGATATCCTGAATCACTTTTCCTATCCATTCAATATCATTGGGCAATTGCCCGTTTTCTATTTCACTGCCAAGCAGATTACATAAAATTCTTCTGAAATATTCATGACGGGGAAATGAAAGAAAGCTTCTTGAATCCGTTAGCATGCCAACAAAACGGCTAAGCAATCCCATATTACTTACTGACTTCAGGTGTTGAATGATGCCGTCTTGCTGGTCATTAAACCACCAGGCAGCGCCTAACTGAACTTTTCCAGGAAAGCTTCCATCATTAAAATTGCCAGCCATCGTAGCCAGCATATCATTGTCTGCCGAATTAATGCTATACAATATTGTTTTTGCCAGTTTATTATTTTTATCCAGCCTGTTTAAAAATTTTGCAATTGCTTTAATATTAACAGAGTCGCCCATAGAGTCCCAGCCCGTATCTGCTCCCATTATGTCAAACATTCTGGAATTATTATTGCGGATTGGACCCATATGGTATTGCTGCACCCAATTTTTTTCAAACCCCCATTCAGCAAAATATACCAGCATAGCAGATTTGAATTTTGCAGCATCGGCTTTATCAGGGTTATTTCCTTTTCGTACGTTCTCAAATATGCTTTTTAATTCCTGCTCAGTATAATCCTCTGCATACATTTCTTCCAGGCCATGGTCTGAAACAGTGCAACCATTGGCAGCAAAATAATCATGCCTGCTTTTTATGGCAGCGATGTAATCATCAAAGCCAGTAATTGTTTTACCAATCACTACTTCAAGCCGGGTAACATATTCGTTAAAAGAAACAGCATTATCAATATTCATTGTTTTATCGGGCCGAAAGGAAGGATTTACTTTTATTTCAAACCCATCTTTTCTAATTTTTTGATGAGCTGCTAAATCATCCAACGGGTCGTCAGTTGTACCCACACACTTTACATTCATTTTGCGAAGGAGGTTACGAACACTCCAGTCTTTGCTTTGCAATTTTGCTGAACATGCATCATAAATTTTCCTCGCAGTAGCAGGTGAGAGTTGTTCATGAATATCAAAATACCGTTGCAGTTCAAGATGTGTCCAGTGGTAAAGGGGGTTTCGCATGGTATATGGAACGGTTGCTGCCCACTGTTCAAATTTTCCCCAATCAGATGCATTACCGGTGCAAAATTTTTCATTTACTCCATTGGCTCGCATCGCCCGCCATTTATAATGGTCGCCGTGCAACCAGGCAGCAGTAAGGTTATCAAAGTTCACATCATCTGCAATTTGTTGAGGTGATAAATGATTATGATAATCAAGGATGGGCATTTCTTTTGCATAATCATGATACAGCTTTTCTGCAGTAGCCGAATCGAGCAAAAAATTATTGTCTAAAAATATTTTCATACGCTATTGATAAATTGATTTTACAATACCTAATTCCATTCCACGCAATTCTGCCAAACCTCTTAATCTTCCTATGGCACTATAACCAGGGTTTGTTTTCTTTTTTAAATCATCCAGCATTTGGTGGCCATGGTCGGGCCGCATGGGTATAGAAATATTTCTTTGTTGCATTATTGCCACAATATTTTTTACAACATTGTACATATCTACATCACCTTCCAGATGGTTGTCTTCATAAAAATCTCCCCACTCATTTCTTTTAGTACTGCGTAAATGCAAAAAATTAATTCTATCTCCAAATTGCTTTACCATTGCCGGCAAATCGTTGTCAGCCCTTACCCCAAAAGAACCGGTGCAAAAACACAATCCATTGTTTAAAGATGGTACAACAGTTATTAATGCTTCAATATCTGGAACCGTACTTACAACTCTTGGTAATCCTAAAATGGGATAAGGCGGATCATCGGGATGAATAACCATTTTTACATTACAAGCATCTGCAACAGGAATAATTTGTTGTAAGAAATAAATTAAATGGCTTCTTAATTTTTCTGCATCAATGCCTTCATATTTATCTAATGCTTTTTGAAACTGTTCTACTGTAAAGCTTTCTTCGCTTCCGGGTAATCCTTTTATAATGTTTTGTTCCAACAATAATTTATCAGCATCTGTCATGCTTTCAAACCTAGCTTTGGCTCTTTCCATTTGTTCGAATGTATAATCCTGTTCTGCTCCTTTTCTTTTTAATATAAACAAATCGAAAGCAATGAAAGCAGCATTTTCAAATAATAGTGCCAAAGATCCATCTGGCATGGGATAAGCCAAATTGGTTCTTGTCCAATCCATTACCGGCATAAAATTATAGGTAACGATATTTATACCACAAGCACTTAAATTTTTAATAGACTGTTTATAGTTTTCGATGTAAGTTGCAAAGCCCCCGAATTGTGTTTTTATATGTTCATGAACGGGTACACTTTCCACCACATCCCATGTTAACCCGGCAGTTTCTATAATAGCTTTTCTTTTTTCAATTTCGGCTATTGTCCAAACTTGTCCATTGGCAATATGATGCAATGCAGTAACAACACCGCTGCACCCGGCCTGTCTGATATCACTTAAGCTCACCGGGTCATTTGGCCCGTACCAGCGCATGGTTTGTATCATTTGATTTATCTTCATTCTTGTTCCTTCAATAAAAAAGAGAATAAATATGGCATCACTTAAACACCACTAAAAGCTGTAAACCCTCCATCAACAGTAATGGTTGTACCTGTTACGAATTTAGAAGCATCACTCATCAGCCAAACCAATGCGCCACCTAATTCGGACGGTTCGCCAAATCTTTTAAACGGTGTTTGCTTAATTACGGATTCTCCACGCTGCGTAAGACCGCCAGATCCATCAGTTAACAACATCCTGTTTTGTTCAGTAATAAAAAAGCCGGGCATAATGGCATTCATTCGTATTCTATCGCCATATCTATTAGCTAATTCCACCGCAAACCATTTATTAAATGATTCAACGGCTGCTTTTCCCATGCTATACCCAAGCACTTTTGTCAATGTTCTTTCGGCACTTACTGAAGAAATGTTTACAATTGTTCCACCACCGCTTTCAGCAATAGATTTACCGAATAGTAATGTTGGCAAAACGGTTCCCCATAAGTTTACATCCATGGCTTTTTTCATACCACCAATATTAATAGAGAAAATATCATCTTCCGGTTGCAACACGGCTTCCGGCACATTGCCGCCTGCTGCATTTACCAATCCATCTATTTTTCCAAACTTGTCCATTACTTTTTTACGGCATTCTTCCAATTGTTCCTTATTCAATACATCAGCTATCAAAGCAATTGCTTGTCCACCTGCATCAATGATTTCTTTTGCCCTTTCATTTGCTTTTGCTTCATTCCTTCCCAATACACCAACGATTGCTCCGGCATTAAATAATGCTTTGATAAAAGCATATCCAAGAATACCGGTTCCACCGGTTACCAATATCACTTTCCCTTTTAAAGAAAAATCGTTATCCATAAGAATAGATTTAGTTAACAAGATTATTCATTTTATCTATTTTTTTGAGCCTCAGCAATGCTTCTATAAAATAATAATCGGCATAAATAATGGGTACATCAATATCCTTATTACCGGGTTTGTTGCCGGTGGAGTGTAACAAAAATGCATGATTTTGCTCTTTACTCAGGTATTTATCTGATGAGAGTTCGCTTATCATATCTTTTGCTGCCCGTTTATATTTCCCCCCCTGTAAGGGATCATTACACAAAGTGGAAAGTTCAAGTAATGCTGAAGCTGTAATAGCAGCAGCAGAAGCATCTCTTGCTGCATTGGGAATGGCTGGATCGTTAAAATCCCAATAGGGGATATGGTCTTTCGGCAAATTCTTTAAATATACGTTTGCGGCATTTATAGCCGTTTGTAAAAATTCCGGGCTTTTAGTTTCTCTGTATGTCATTGTAAAACCATAGATGGCCCAGGCCTGCCCCCTTGCCCACATGCTGTTATCTGCATAGCCCTGGTGTGTTACCCCTTTTATCATCTTACCGGTTACTGTATCATAAACCAAAACATGGTAAGTACTAAAGTCTTTACGAAAATGATTTTGCATTGTTAATTCAGCATGGCGTATAGCTATATCATATAACTTTTTATCTCCTCCGTTTTTTGCTGCCCAAAATAATAATTCCAAATTCATCATGTTATCAATAATGGTATTGTGGGGCCAGTTTTTTTCTTTTACCCTGCCGGGCCATGATAGGATTGTGCCAACAGTTGGATTATACAACCGGGCCAGTGAATCGGCTGCTCTTAGCAGTATTTCTTTATAAACAGGGTTGCCTGTTAAGCGATATCCATTTCCATAACTGCAATAGAACTGAAAACCCAAATCATGATTGTTTACCGGTACATCCAATAATCCGCTGAGCATTGCCGTAGATTTTTCTGCCTGCTGTTTCCAGTAATTATCTTTAGAACTTTCATACAAGTACCATTGTATTCCCGGCCAAAATCCGCTGCGCCAATTATAAATATCATTATTTGCCCATTGCTTATTATCCTTATCGATTACAACAGGCAATTTGTTTTCTCCCGGGTTTTCTAATACTGTTGCCCTTGCCTGCTTATCACAATAAGCCAATATTTTTTTTATTGAACCAGGTTTTTTTTCCTGAGCAGTTGAAGTAACGCTTGTTATAATAAATACCAGGAGGATTAGCTTGTGTAATCCAACTCTTAAATGCTTGCAGGAACTCATGCTCAATATTTTTTTAAACCAAATTCGTGTCATTCCATTTTTATTTTTAAAGGGTTTAATATTTTAGCCCGAAAACTCTGGAGGTACCTGAACCAATCTTCGGCATTCGTAATAACTGTTGCTTTGTCCCAGGCTGCTCCTGTATAATAAATGAGACCGGCATTGCCCGGTGCTGATAATTGTGTGAGCAATTGCAGACCGGTAACTTTCATGTTTACAACCGGGCTCAAAAATATACACCCTGTGCCGGTTGTACCATCAGTGCCATGTGCAGGTTCCCAATATCCCATGATGCCCTGCAGCTCATCCAGCAGCATTGTTCCTTTTTCCTTTCTTTTTATAATACCGGCCACAACGGATAAAGAATCGCTACCATTATAACTATAATTTACTTCTATCCTGCTTAGTTGTGCGCCAGCATCTAAAGAAATTGTTTTTGTTGCCTTAACCAATCTGCCCGCTACATCCCATTCGTTATAAGCTAATTCAAAAGAAGAACGCAAAGGACCGTTGTCCAGCACCCGCCATTGTTCATAATTTTTTGAATACCATATTGAATCATTTACATAGGGCGCCACATTACCTGCACCTAAAGAGTGACCTACATGATAATAATCCATACCATCACCATGGTCAATATGATATTCTCCCCGTTTGTATCGTTCATTTAATACCAGCTTATATGTGCGTTTAACCCACACATCAATTCCATAAGCATCTTCCTTTGTTCCTTCCAGAGCTTTACCATACATCCGAAAAGCTATTTTGTCATTTTCCCAGGCAAAATCATCTTTACGTTCGGGTACATAACGACAAAATGTTTTGGAAACAACCGTTGAGGGTTGCCCTTTTTGTATGTATATTTTAAGAAAACTTTTGGGTTGAACATCTGCCTGAATCAGCAAATTCTGAATGGCAGATTTTCCCGCATATTCCAATTGAAAAGGGATTTCTTTTTTTGTTTTTACATTTACAACTCTGAAGTAACTGGTATCAATCAGTGGATATTTTGAGATTATATTTTTCCAGGGAATACTAATTACCTGTTGAAGAAAATTTTCCGAGGATGTATTTGTAATAGAAATGAGCAGTTTTTTTTCGCCCTGCGCAAACAAACACAAATGGTAAAAAGAAAACAAAAAGGCCAGTATGAAAATTTTAAATTTCATTATTAAACTTATCAGTAATCAATTTTTTTTAATTTCGGAACCAGGAAATGCATAATTAACCAGGCTATCAGGTAAGCTACCCCGCAAATGATAAACATGATTAG
>Ga0163149_10000295_pt1 | contig 65906 bp, 61 predicted proteins | sample OliLakLV19MP5G1_FD_148604 | JGI IMG/M metagenome (GOLD analysis project Ga0163149, IMG submission 148604) | Freshwater microbial mat bacterial communities from Lake Vanda, McMurdo Dry Valleys, Antarctica - Oligotrophic Lake LV.19.MP5.G1 | ecosystem: Environmental > Aquatic > Freshwater > Lake >...
AATGTAGAAGATTTTATGTACAGTAGAAAAAATGACAGAAGGCAGGTGCAAAAGTATTTTCACGTAAGCTATGTCAGGTACGCAGCATAGCAATTTCTATATCACTAAATAACTAAACGATTAATAACCATTGACAACCGCTACGGCGTCTTTACCGTAACTACTTCTACTTCAGTTTAAAATTTCAATTATTTCAATACAAGCCAATTCTGAAAGCTAAGCCGCTGCTTCTACTGACCAACAGTTTTAAAAAGGGGCTCTGTAGATACAGGGCCCCGCTTTACATCTATCTGCCCGACAAATACTGTTGTACCTGCCTACCGGCAGGCAGGCCTCATCTCCCGCTATCGCAGTGCCATCTATGTCGCAAATGATTCGACAGAAATAATTGCAGGAAGTAAAAAGGGTACCGGAAAAAAAGTTGGTTGTACCGATAAATGCGTTTAATATTTCATAACCGGGCAACCCAGGCGATCCCTTTTTCCAGTTCGATAGATCACACCGATGGAATAACCGAGATAATTATCTTTTTTATCGGGATTGGCCGCCTGGCTGAAACCATCCAAATAATCTGATGAGGTAATGCGAAAAGAAGATTCTGCATTCACTGCCCAGTTAGGGGAGAAAAAATATTTCATTCCCAATCCGACCGGAATAACAGGGATAACACGGGGAAGTGTATGGGCAGAATCGGCTGCCAATCCTGCCCATATCTCCGATGTCTCGGGATCAAAATAAGTAGTGCTGATGCCACTCCAGTCCCGTTTGATTTTTATAAAACTTAGGCCGGCCCCTGCAAAGATGTAAGGCGAAAAGCCTTTGTCAGCATAGTTGCGGCCGGTTATATTCCATAGGAATTGCGCCGAGAGTTCGGTAACCGGCGAAGTAAAATTGAAATTTCGTTGTTTCCTGAAATCCGGGTTATCATACCGGGCATCATCACCTTTCAGCTTACCAAATGCAAGGTTTGCTTTAACAGAAAAAGAAGGACTCAAAAGCCGGCTGGCATGAAAACCAATAGCAAATTTTTGTGTTTTGAAAGCTCCAATTTGCTCCGGGGTCAGATCACCCTGGTAAAGAAGGAAGCCAATGTTGGCCCCGAGCTCATACTTCGGATTATCAATTTGAGCAAGAGCTGAAATACTTACACAAAGTGCAGTACCAGCTATCAAAGCTGCTTTTGTAGTAAAATGCTTCATCGGACATTTTTTTAATAGTGATAAAATCTCCGGGCAGAAGCGACATGGCTTGTTCCGCAAAAAAAAGGAATGGTTGGCGATGAAGTACAGTGATGTAATAGTAGAATAACGGAGAAACAGTCAATTCATTTTACTGTACTATGTTAAAGAAATGCTGCAATAAAATATGGTTGAAAAATGACAGGGCCTGATTAAACCTTTTCCATTTGCTGATAAACGCAAGATTGTTTTCACTGATGGGCTTACATAAATAAGCCACTGCACCATTTATACCGCATCCGTTGTAAAGAAAGTTATATAAAACTTACTTATCAACATATACAGGTAGTAGCGGCAATTGTCCGGATGAAACAAGTTGTTGAAAACTATTCTTGTACGAAAAATCGAGCAGCTTACATTTGCAGTGATTTGGTTCCCGGTGTATAACCGGGATTAAAAGGGAAGTCAGTCAAAATCTGACGCTATCCCCGTAGCTGTAAGGATGGTGAGTGGTGAATCGTCAATGGTGAATGGGTAACCCTGTTTTCATTTACATTATCACTTTCCTGCTGAACTACATACCACTGTCCCGCTTCAGGCGGTACGGGAAGGTTTCAGCAAATAATCTAAGCCAGAAGACCTGCCGCATCAATTAGACAACCCGCCTTCGGTAAAAACGAACGGTGGTAAACATTCAGCTTTCGGGTGAAAGGCATGAAGTGTAAAGGTCGCAGGACGTTTATATTTCTATCTCTTTTTATTTTCCGGAAGCAGTCACACAAAAAACTCACTATAATGAGAAAAATTTTTTTTGTGCTGGCTGCTGTCATGATCAGCAACCAGCTATTGGCGCAAGACACTACTCGGGTCACGTTAAAACGTACTGAACCTTCTACTCCGGGAGAAACTGGAGCGACACTGGAAAACGTGGTTGTTACTACCAACAAGTATCCCAAAAATCAAAATGAGACCGGGAAGGTAATAACGGTCATAGACCGCCAGGAGATCGAAAGAAATATAGGAAAGACGCTCAGCGAATTGCTTAACAACTATGCGGGCATGAACATGATCGGCAGCAATAACAACCCTGGTAATAATATCACCAGTAGTATCCGTGGTTCTTCAGCAGGAAATGTATTGATCTTGTTAGATGGTATCCCCGCGAACGATCCTTCTGTTATCAGCAACAACTTTGACCTGAATTTCATCAACCTTGATCAGGTGGCACGCATCGAAATTTTGAAAGGCGGGCAATCGACGCTGTATGGTTCTGATGCATCAAGTGGCGTGATCAATATCATTACTAAAATAAACTATACTAAAAAACTGAACCTCAGCGGAACCTTCACCGGGGGCAGTTTTCATACATTGCGGCAATCGCTGGGTCTCGATGGTCATGGTAAAAGCCTTGATTACGGAGTGAACTACACGCACCTGAGTACAGATGGATTTTCCGCAGCTAATGATAAAAACAAAACCGGTCTTTTTGATGACGATGGCTACAACCAGCATGTTGTAAAAGCAAGGTTTGGGTTCAAAGCTGGCAAAAGGGTACAATTCAACCTGCAGAGCAGTTATAGTAACTACAATACCGATCTGGATGCTTCTGCATTCAACGATGAAAGAGATTATACGGTGAAAAATAGCAACAAACAAGCTGGTGGAAGTATCGCTTATACTTACAGAAAATTAACGATCACTACCCGGTACAGTTTCAATCAATCGGAAAGAGATTACCTGGACGATTCGTTGCATAAGCCCAACGCATTCTCCATATTCTCAAAAAGTAATTATGTAGGACGCACTCATTTTGCAGACATCTATGGCAGCTGGAAATTGGATAAATGGTCGGCCATTCAGGGAACCTGGGAGTTATTGGCAGGAGCCGATTACAGAGCTCACAATACTGAACAGTATTATTTTTCAACGGGCATTTATGGGCCATATACGCAGGATCCATTAATCGGAAAAATGGACCAGGTAAGTACGTATGCTTCTGTCAGTCACAATAAAGAAAAAGGTTTCAATGTTGAATTGGGTGGACGTATGAACATTCATTCCGAGTATGGCAGCAATTTCACGTTTAATCTCAATCCTTTTTACCGGATGGAGAACAACAACAAAGTATTCCTGAACCTGTATACTTCTTTCAAAACACCAACACTTTACCAGTTATTTGATGGCTTTGCAGGCAACCCCGATCTGAAACCTGAGACAGGAATTACCGGGGAAGCAGGTATTGAAATAAAGTCAGTACCCGCCGTGAAGACAAGACTCGTAGCTTTTTACCGGAACGGCAAAAATTCGATCCTGTATACGTCTGACCCCAATCCTCCTTATGCAAGCAAATACCTGAATGCAGCCAGGCAAACCAACTATGGCGCCGAGCTGGAGTTTTCTTATGCAAAAGATAAAAAGGAATTCAGCTTTAATTATACTTATACCGATGGAAAAACAACGACTGCTTTCGATGGTACCGGCGCACCATTAGGTAAGGATACTACTTATTTCAACCTGTACCGTATTCCAAAGCATGCCATCAATCTTACTCTTGGTTATCATGCCTGGAAAAATATATTTACCAGTGTGGCGGTGCATGCTATTACCAAGAGGGATGAGTATGTGTATGCAGGCCTGCCGGAAACATTGAAAGGATATGCCACGATCGATGTACACGGCGAATATTGTTTTGATAAGCAGGCGCGGGTTTTCCTTGACCTGAGGAACATTACCAACAAGCAGTATTTTGATTTCCTGGGATACAATACGCGTCGTTTTAATTTCACGACAGGTATTAGTTTCCAATTATAAGTTAACCTATGTGTAAGCACGAAACAAAAAACTGTCCCCGATGTAACACCGTGTTTGAATGTAAATCCGGCACGATCACCCAATGCCAGTGTTATGGCATACCCTTAACTAATGAGTTGAAAGTCTATATTGAAGGCCGGTATACGGACTGCCTGTGCAGAGATTGTTTGATTTACCTGCAGCTGGAGCTCAACCTGTTTAAAGAAAGATATTTTTTCAAATAATGCATAAGCCCTGTTTCCTGAATGAGACAGGGCTTTAATTTTTAGCCAGCCAGGCAACTACTACCTTTGTCAAAACAGCTGCCATGGTTGTCGATCTCAAAGAACTGCTTACCGTCACGTTTACTCTTTTTGCAGTAATTGATATTGTTGGTTCAGTGCCTATTCTGATCTCATTAAAAGAAAAAATGGGCGGGATCCGCGAGCTGAGGGCCACGTTGATATCCGGTGCATTGATGATCCTTTTTCTTTTTGTCGGCAAAGGGTTTTTGAATTTGCTGGGATTGGATGTACGGTCTTTTGCTGTAGGAGGTTCTATTGTGATTTTTATTTTGGGGCTGGAAATGGTACTGGGGCTGGAGTTCTTCAAAAGCGAATCCAATGTAAAAGCAGCCACGGTTGTCCCGATCGCCTTTCCCCTGATCGCAGGCTCTGGAACATTAACGACACTGATGTCGCTAAAAGCCAATTATAATGAAACCACTTTGCTGATCGCCATCCTGGTGAACCTGGTCATTGTTTTTATCGTATTAAAATCATTAGGTGTTATTGCCCGCCTCTTAGGCCCTGCAGGGTTGATCGCTGTAAGAAAATTTTTTGGTGTGATATTATTAGCGATTGCCGTTAAAATATTTGCGACCAATGCCCCGGGACTGATCAAGTAAATTCCATCCTCGCCGGGTGTTGCTAATCTCCTGAAAAGGATTGCTGAAGAAACTCTTTTTATTTTACCGGGCAGAAAAAAGGATAGCCCTTTTCGCTTAATTTCGCAGCCGGATTAGCCGGCCTCGTCGTACAATGGATAGTATAAGAGTTTCCGAAGCTCCAGATTCAGGTTCGATTCCTGACGAGGCCACATATCAGTTCCCTGACTGACTGCTCAGCAGGCAGGGATTCCTCTCACAGGTTAATTTTCAGCTCTTTGTCCCTGCTTCCGGGCACTGTACCCAGTCTGCCTTTCTGCCAAAGAGATTGTCTCCTAAAGTAGCCGTGACCAACGCAATCCTATACCACTTATACAAGTCCTTTGATATGTCCAACAAACAATTTCAGAAAATTGGATTTTTCTTTAACTTCAAATTGTACTTCCCAATAAAACTTATGTTATGAAAAATTCCCTTTTTATCACTGCCTTCTTGCTGATCAGCATCGTAACAGTTGCAAAAAATGATAAATTACGGAATGGCCAGTCAGTAACATTGCTGGAAGGGAACATGTTTTTTTCCAACCAGCCTTTTACAACCTCGAGTGCCAACAGTAAAAATAGTTTCACCTCTGCCGGATATATTTATGGAAGAATAGAACTGCTTTCAGGCACTATTAAAGAAGCTTTCAAGATCAAAGAGGATGAAAGAACCTTGCTTTCCCTAATAATGAGGATTTCCATTTGAAGAGCTGGAGGAAATAAATACGAGTTAGCATCGGACAAATACTATCTCCTCGTTAAGGATGAATTCAAGAACAGTAATACACTCAACTTCGACATTTTACCTGAGGGGTCAAAAGCAATTACTGTTTATTCCCTGCTGGATGATTTTGTTGCCGGCCTGGGGCACTTTCCTTTGTCTTCTGGGATTGCGATTGCGCAGTTAGCCGATGGACAGTATACTGTGCGGATTAAAATTTACAACGAAACAACAAACGCCTATGGTTATTTGCAAAGCCAAGATAAATGGCCCACACTGGAGAGTGAATTCGATTTTCAATTCAGTGAGGAGGATGTGGAGAGGATCCGCAAAAATGCAAGGCTGGGATCGGACCTTGCGGTGGAGAGTGCTTTTCGCTACGACAAACTGCCCCCCGTATTTTCCAACCCCGGTAAACTGACAGACTCTAACGCAACGAGTGCCAAAATCGCTGCGATTCTGAAAAGAGACTTGCCCCAACGTCAGATTATCAAATGGGTTGCAGAATCGTATAACGGACCATACTGGAGTATTGCGAATGATGACTATGGTCTTCCTAAGTATAAATATTTTAACCCGCATATCTGGATAGCTTATAAAAGCGATGGGAAATGTTATGTAGGCTTCGTGACGCTTCGCCAGGTTTACTCGGGCGGTGGTACTTATGCTGCGCTGGCGGTTGCCTGGACCTCGACTAAAGATGGTAAAGGGATTGATTGCATCAAGGTAAAATAATGATTCTACATCCGGGGAAGACAAATTTGACAGGATCAGGAAGTTTACAGCCGGTTCGATTCCTCTCGACACTACTTCGCCCGCCCAAAGTTTAACGAAGGCGGGCTTTTTGTTGATTTTAATCTCTCTTCGGGGTAGGGGCTTTTTCTTTTATATGGATGATTTAGGGAATTCGTTTACGGTATAGTTTACGCTGTTTTACACCCCTTAAAGGAACTTTGTATGGTGCGTGTGCCTGGTCTATGAGTGCTGATGAATGGGAGAAATTAATTAATCAAAATTTCGCCTGAGTACTAGCAAAGTTGAATGTCATCAAGAATCAAATCAATTGCACTTAAGAGTGCGCTGATAATCTCAGGGTATTTGTAATTGAATTGTTTTAATTCATACGATGCTGATCAAAGGTATCCGGCCAAATACAAAAGTGATTAGTATAAAACAATTCCACAGAGTCACTTTTTTTTGCATAGCACAATTATCCACTCAAATGTCTAGGAATTTGGAAATCGAGCAAAATTATTGCCTCTTTTATTCAGCCAAAATCCCAGGCTCAGCTGCCCTACGGCTGTAAACTCCGCTGGCATTTAGGGATAGACCTCGCCTACAATATCCGGTCGAAATACTCTTGTAATAAGAACACCGGGGCCCAGGCTATAGTCAAGACTGAAGCGTTTACTGAAATTTCGTTGGAAACCCCATCCGATACCGGCTGAATAAACCGGTCGCAGTTTCTCTTCATCATAATCCGACGAGGCGACCCTTCTCTTTGAAAGATAGCAGTCAACAATGGCATTGAAATAATTCATGCTGTTCATGTCAGTTCTTTTATTTTTTTCCTGCCTGCGTGCATAATTATAGTAATAGCGATACTCTATATGTATCGCAGGATCAAGATGAAAATATGAGGTATTACCAAGAGCACTTGAAAAACCAACAGCAGCATCCATACTCATGCCTGCTTGCAAAAAAATAGACTGCATCCTACCTACCGGGCGTTCATAACTGATACCTGAGCTTAGGAAATTGGCCCTTGTTACAGTTCTTACATTATTCTCCTGCTTGCTTTGTGATGAGCAATTAATAATAATAAGGAATTGCAGCACCAGGCAAATTGTATTGATTGTACTTCGAATTATTGTTCCAAAATATAGATGACTTTTCTAAGTCTGCTCAGTACCCAATATTAACCAGCGCCGTGTCAAACCGATTGATCAATGAGGAAGAGCTGATCATCACAATCCCTGAACCACCTACGCTTACGTACCAATTAACATTATTGATAAAATTTCCACGCCCTTTCAGATACACTGTAGTATCCAATGGTTGACCCAGGTTTATACTGATGGTATTACAATCCCAGCAGGTTCCGGATTGTGCGACTACGAAAAGCTGGTAATTAGAAGGATGTGAATTTTGTTTGGTAAAATGTGCTTTCACGGTAGCTACTGGCGCCAGGTAGGTGGTACTGCTTGACAAAATATCAAACTGATTCTGAATACTCCAATACTTAGTTTTGCTTACTTTCAATACTCCAATGTCTGCAGCAGCAGAAAAGCTGGCGATTCCGCTGCTATTCGTGCTGACCGTTGTTACATAAGACTCACTCAAACAATTCTGTAAGAAGAAGTCCCGCTGCAGGCATTTATAGCCTTGTACTCCCGCCCCCTCCACTGGCAAATTAGTACCGGGTTCCAAAACGGCAAAGTTCTTTGTTTTATTACCGTCACCCGGTTTAGAGCATGCATTCAATAAGAACATAAGCAGGGCAATCGTAATTAAGATCCTGTTCATAGTAATAATTTTAATATTTGATAGGTACCTAGAGTTTTAGCCTAAGCCCTAATACCGGATAAGCTATGTGTCTGACGTTCGCATACTGCAGCACCTCTGCTCGTTCCATATCTATAAAAAAAGTAGTTTTTTTCGCCTTCCTTTTATTCATACCCGATGCAATAAAAAACGGAATGCTACCGAGGGCGACAATGCCACCACCTAAAAAGAGTGCGTCTCTCAGATCGTCATTTTTATACTCATCATTGGATATCCATCCGATGAAGAAATTCCCGCCGTCATAGGTCTGCTCGCCTTGTGGAAATACAAGACCCGTAAACATAAGGCCGGTTCCACTGATTAACAATGTCCTCGCAATTGTTCTTTGCTTTTTTCCTTTTCATAAGATAGTCAGGCTGGGTATCGGGAACTTGCTGGCTAAACAGGTTGCCGGCCAGGCTCAGCAAAAAAATGGAGATGATTAGTGATTTCATGATTACTGTTTTAAGTGGTTATTGTTTGGTGAGTATTAGCTTTAATTTATCGCCAGCCACCTGCGTGTCCGTATTGACAAGAACGAGGGTTTTACAATCAAAACTTTCAATCGCAACGGGATCTCCATCTACCGTCATGGTAGTTCCGGTCAGGCTCCAGGTGCCCGAATCGTCACCTGAGGGACTACATATAGTACCCGCATCAGTTATTGTGTAGGAGCCGTTTTCCTTGAATGTATACAGGTTATCCCGGTCACAGGGATCGGGGAAAAGAAGATTAAAATAATCGCTTTCGGCCAATGCCGGTGTCATTTGGTACCTGACCGAAGTTATTTTGTAAGCTGCCGATAGAGTCGAAGTACTGGTCGTGCATTCGGGATCCTTTTTACAGGCGGTAACGAAAAAGGCCGTTATAATGGCCGAATAAATGATCTTTTTCATACTTGTAGGTTTAATGGTTAAATTATTATTCTATCGTTTTAAAAAATTAATCTGTTGAGACGCGGGCCCTGGATTCCTGATTTTTATCTCCGGTAATAAAATCGGCTATAGTAACCTTCTGTACTTTGGATGACGCCTGTCTAAAAGGAGCAACTGCAAAAGCAGCCGGCATCATTAGTAAGATGAACTGTATCATAAGATTGTTAGGTTTGGTTATCTGGTTGGTTAATTCCAGATAAAATTGGAGATAATCAGCACAGCAAACAATCACATAAAATGGGGAGAGGGCAGGTGGAAACGGGTAATGTAATCATCCTGTGATAAAACTGACACCCTGGGAGCTTTACATATAGTTAAGGGTCAATAAGCAAACGCAATATCCACCACAGTTCCCTGACCGGGCCGGGAGGATATATTGATCTTTCCCTTTAAGGATTCGATTCGACGATGTATATTTTTTAAGCCGTTACCAGCTGAGACAGAAGTAGTATCATAGCCCTTTCCATCATCTTCGAGGTGAAGCGAAATAGTGTTTCGATCCATTTTCACTTCAATGTAGATATTCTTAGCCGCTGCATGTTTGATTGCATTATTGATAACCTCCTTGAACAATAGGTAGAAATTCTTTCGCTGCTCCACACTCAAGCCTGAATAACTGAAATTGCCTTCCTCCTTCCAGTGGATGGCGATATCCTTAGCTTCAGCCACCTCGGTTGAATAGTTTTTCATCCGGATCAGGATTTGCTGCAGGTTATCATTCTCCGGATTAATATTCCAGATGATATCGCTCATTTTTTCAATGCTCTCCCTGCTCCGTTCACCAATCCTTTGTAAATATTGGGCTTCATTCGATAATGGGGTAACTGATTTGCTGGCCATTTCGCTGAAAATTGAAATCGAGGTAAGGGAAGCGCCGACCTCATCATGCAAATCACCTGAAATGGTGGTTCGCATCCGCTCAAGCTTCAATATCTGTTGCAGGCGGTATCTGAAAATAATATATAAGATACCAGCAGCCAGCAGGCCACCAAGAACATAAAACCACCATTTGTCATAAAATGGGGTGTTGACGTGCACCCGTAAATTATTCCGGCTCTCTATCCATTCTCCACCGGGTAGCTTCGCCCTTACTTTAAACACATAATTACCTCCCTGCATATTAGAGTAGGATGTGTATTGGCGGCCACCGCATTCTATCCAGTCCCTGTCAATCCCCTCCATTTTATACGCATACAGAATACGTTCGTTATTACTGTATTGCGGAGTTATAAAATCAAAGGAAACATAATTTTTACTGTATGAAATTTGCAAGGTTTTGCCCAGGAGTATCAGACTATCTGCCTCCATCTTCCTCCCATATACATTGATACCAGTTATCATTGGAGCAGATACAGCGGCGAAGGAATCAAGTGCAGCGGGGTCAAATACAACTACTCCCTTGTTGGTCCCGGCTACAATACGCCCGTCCCGTAATTGTGTAATACTTAAAATATTATTATTCAGTATGCCTTCACTATAACCATAATTTTTAAATGTTTTATTGGAAGGATCCAACAAGCTTAGCCCATTCCCTGTTGCTATCCAGACTTTTCCGTTTTTGGCGACAAAAGCGTCTGTTGAAATATTACTAGCCAGTCCCTCCGTGAACGTTACATGCTTATAGATACCGGTCTTCTTATTTAACAAACTAACCCCTTTGGACTGGTATCCTACCAGGTAATACTGACCGATATCTTTAAAAAACAATATGCCGGTTTGTAATAATGAATTGATGGTGGTATCTGAAGTAATGCGTTGCGTAATCGTTTCAGTTTTTTTATCGAAACGCAATATGCCGACATCATTTGCCAGCAACCATAGCTGATTGTCCTTATCTGATGTCAATAACAAGTTCTGCATTTTTTCTCCCAAACTTTCGAGTGTGTACTCTTTATACACATCCTTTTGGAGATCATATTTTAAAAAAGAATTCCGGAAACGGGACATCCATATTATACTGTCTGAATCAGCAACAAAAGATGATATTGAATTGATATTATAACCTGGCCGGGGTTTGACCTTTTTTACAGAATGTGTTGCTGTATTGTACAAAAGCATCCCCTCCTGTGTTGAAATAAAGATGCGGCTCCTTGGTTTATCGTGATAGTAGGTCCATATCCAGTCATATTTCACATCGTGAAAAAAATATTTTTTTTTCAGATTGAAATCGAGATCTGTTTCATAGATCCCATCTGAATTGGCCGTACAAACCAACAGGGTGTTGCTGTCCACTTCAATCACATTGGAAATTTCCTTATCACCAAAAGGAAACTCCTTTAGCTTATGATCAGATAAATTGCGCACCGTTTTTTTGTAGGGTTGTGCTATGCTGATACCTTCTTTTGTTCCAAACCAAAAATTGCCTTCCCTGTCTTCAAGTATAGCGTTGATCCAGTTATTACCGATGCTGTAATTATTATTGATATCGGTCCGGAACGTTCTTTCCAGCTTTGAAGAATGGGTGGTAAAAAATAACCCATTGCAGGTGGCAAGCCATAAGCTATTTTTTGAATCAATAAAAAAACTATTGACCATCAGGTTGTATCCTTCTACTATTTTGCCCAAGGCTGAATAGAGTAAGATGTCCTTTCTGGTGGCTGTATCATATACGCCTATATCCGGAACCCAGGTTGAGTACCAAATCTGTCCCTTGTAGAAGGTAAGTGCGTTATAGTAATTTTTATTTTTAAAATTCTTTTGGGTGAAAGGAGGGCTATTCAAACTGCTGAAATTCTTTGTAGCGGTATCCAGTATTACGATACCGTGATTTAAATTTGCAACCCATATCTTACCTCGCTCATCAAAAATGATATCCCGGAAAGCATTGTCCCTTGCTTTGGTAATTGGGAACCTGAAGTCTGTAAGCATACCATCCCTGGCTGAAATACGGAAAATCCCATCAAAAGCAGAAAACCAGATATTTCCCTGCTTATCTTCTTTTATTGTTGTTATCGCATTTGACGCATCTGTAAACAAATCTGTAGTAGAAGAATTGATAACGCGGATTACCCGGCCATTCCTATCCATACAAGCTATACCTCCTTCAAAAGTACCCACCCACAGCAGGCCTTTGCGGGTCACGCAGATATATGAAATAGCATTACCCGGAACGGTTCTTTTATCTGCGGGGTCATAGTGATACTGTTTAAAATTAAATCCATCATATCGAATCAGCCCATCAGAACTTCCCATCCAAATAAACCCGCTGCTATCCTGTGCCAGGCAAGTAATACCGTCTACAGGTAATCCGTTACTTCTCGTCAGGTGTTTAAAAATCAGATCTCCAGTCTGTGCTGCTCCATTATAGTAAAATAACAAGGTAATAAAGGCAGCTATAATTTTTGGATGAGCCATGTACTTGTAAAGGAGAAACTAAACGATCTTATTATTTATAACTTTGGCCACCGCCTGGCTCATAGAGCTTACATGTAATTTACTATAAATATGTTTGATATGTGATCTCACTGTTTCGATACTGACCTGTTGAACATCGGCTATTTGTTTATAACTTTTGCCATTCACCAGGTGGATCAATACCTCCTGTTCTTTTACAGTCAGGGGCTCTGTGCTGGTGATGGCTTTTTTGGGGAAAAAGTTCAATACTTTTTTGGCGATCGAAGGCGACATGGGGGCGCCACCGGTATATACATCTTTGAGTGCCTCAATGATCTTCTGAGGAGGTGTTTTCTTCAGTAAGTATCCGTCAGCGCCATTGCAGATAGAATCAAAAATCTTTTTGTCGTCGTCAAAGACAGTAAACATCAGGATATTGAGTGCAGGGTTGACTTTTTTTGCCAGCCTGATCCCATCAATACCGTTCGTGCCGGGCATATCGATATCCATCAATAAAATATCGGGCTTTAATTCCTGTACATCCACCTGGATTGTATCACAATTCTCAAATTGCCCTGCTACTTCAAACTCATCGGTAAATCCAAGAAATTGTGCAAGACCTTCTCTCAGGTCTTTATCATCTTCATAAATAATCAATCGTATCAAAGCATATATTGAATCTACAAGGTAGCAATATATCTTATTACTGGTCTCACATAAAAGGGTTAGACGCTGTCAGGCTCTTTGTACAATTCCGGTGTCGTTTTAGCTGTTATTCCTGTTTTACGAATTACTTTTCTTCTTCTTTTATTTACTGCACCGAATAAGTAACTTACGGTAATTCAGCACCCCATTATTTTTATACTTTGACTAAACAATCAACCAGGTCCGTCAAAAAAACCGTTTCGCCGCTTCACGGCGCAGGGTACAGCCTGCATAACCGGGTAGAATCCGTCAAAGGAGGAAAATATTTCTTTGACCGTTTGTTGCAATTGATCGGGGAGGCCCAACATTCCATCCATTTGCAAACCTATGCTTTAGAAGAGGACGAGACAGGCAAAATGGTAGCCGATGCACTGATGGCTGCAGCGCAAAGAAAAGTAGAGGTCTATGTACTGGCAGATGGATTTGCCTCACAAAAATTATCAGCCGATTTTATCGGGCAATTGAAAACAGCGGGTGTCCGGTTCCGGCTTTTTGAACCCTTTTTAAAAAGTCAATATTTTTATTTTGGCCGGCGCCTGCATCATAAAGTGGTGGTCATAGACAGTAGCCGGGCCCTGGTGGGTACTATGAATATTGCCGACCGCTACAATGACAGAGATGATAAAAAAAGCTGGTTGGATACGGCTCTTTATGTGGAAGGCGATGCAGCTATCGAATTACAGAAAGTATGCTGGCGTTTATGGATAAAAAAAAGAAAGGCCGGGATCGCTACCAATCAAGCGGCTAATAAATACGCAATGGCCATCCCTGAAGAAGAACAGGTCGCTGTCCGGGTGCGTCAAAACGACTGGGTCATGCAGAAAATTGAGATCACCCGCAGCTATTATGCATTGCTGACAGACGCAAAAGACAGGATCTATATCATGTGCAGCTATTTTTTACCCGGAAAAAAATTGCTACGTCTTCTGAAACAAGCCGCCGGACGCGGAGTAGCTATTCATGTGGTGCTGGCTGGTACCTCCGATGTGAAAACAGCTAAGTTTGCAGAACGTTACCTCTACCGCTGGCTCTTTCGGAATAAAATAAAGATATATGAATACCAGCCTACCGTTCTTCATGCAAAGATCAGTATTGCTGATGGGCAGGTTTATACGATCGGTTCCTATAACCTGAATGGGTTAAGCGCCTATGCCAGCATCGAATTGAACCTGGATGTACAAGATAAAAAAACAGGCAGCTTAATAGAGAAACAGATCAAAAAAATTATTATAGAAGATTGTAAGGCCGTCGACTCGGCCACTTATGTACATCGCTTATTCAGGCCACAGCAATTAATACACTGGCTTTCTTACCAGCTGATGAATCTGATACTTACCCTGACCACTTTCTATTTCCGGCAAAAAGAATGATCAGTTACCCCGGATACGGCGAAGAAAATCGCTGCCCGTTTCCCGGTTCCAGTTTTTAAACCGGCCCCGCTGGATCAAAAATTCATTGCCGCCCGGTTTGTCAAAGTAATAATAAAAGGCAAATTTGGCATGGAGATCAGACCAGCCGGTTATTTTTCCAAACCGGGGTATATTAAAAAGCAATGTATCATTCGTTTTTTCCACGGTATAGTAGCCCTGTGCAAATCTGACCAGGTTATACACTTCTTCCCTGTCTTTCACTTCTCTTAATAAGGAATCGTTGATTGGCGAATAGCTTAACTGAATAACTTTTGTATCAAATACAGAGCGGTAACCTGTATAAAATCCTTTTTTATCCTTTATAATAACAAACCATAGCCAGGCATTAAACGGAGATGGAGTAGCAAAAAAAGATTCGTAGCTGATTTGCTGCGCTTTTAATTGTTTTCGCATGGCCGATTCTACTGACAGCTTATTGTATACCGCATAGCTTAAATAAAGCAGGCTTAAGCCAAGCCCCAATCGCCAGGCCAGTCGTTTCGTTTTTGCTTTCCGGTTAAAGACTAAAATAGCCAGCATTCCGAGAAAGGGCCATATCGAAAAAAAAGGATCCGCTACAAAAAGTACATGAAAAGAGAAACGGGCCGTGGAAAAGGGTTCAAACCAACCAACCCCATAGGCATTGAAGGCATCAATAAAGAGGTGACAGAAAACATTCAGTCCAAATAAGAGCAAGCCCTGGCGCCAGGTAAAATTTCTTTTATGAAAAATTTTCCTGGTGGCAGCAGAAAGACCTGCCACTACCAAAAGGCCAAAAATAACAGAGTGGGTGATACCCCGGTGGGCTAATAAATTATCCGTTTGATTTAGCCAGAAATAAGCGAGGAAATCAATGTCAGGGATACTTTGTGCCAATGCCCCGGCCACCATCGCCTTTCTTCCCAATACCTTACCGGCGGTAGCTTCTCCTATACAGGCTCCTAAAACAATATGAGTAAGTGTATCCAAATCTAATGCTTTTCAAAAGTACCATAAACCTTATCAACTAATGGCCGTGATACCAATAAGTTTATTCCAGCAGCAAATATGCTAATTTTGTGTTTGCACCTGCAGCAGGCATCGTTTGTATGCAGTAGCCTATTGTTTATTAAAACGCATTCGTATGGAACAAGCACAGCAACCAGATGATCTTCATATGCAAGCAACAATTATCCGTCTCCTGCAGGATGATCCCAAAACGGATGCCAGCAAAATGGAAGTCGTTGTAAAGGATGCCAACGTATTGCTGAAAGGGAGGGCGGACACCGAGGAAGAAAAAAAACATGCCACACAAATTGCCAGATCGGTACCGGGTGTAAAAAGCGTAGAAAATCATTTACACATAGAGGCAGGTATTGTACATGCCTTAAGCGCTTTTGCCGCCCAGATCATGTCATCTTCTGAAAAAAATAAAGATACAGATAAGGGTGCTGAAAAATAGCCCGGCTAATACCTTGCATTTACCTATGCTTTTTTATTATTTTCAGTAATTATTTCTATCTTTCTTGTCACAATAAACCAACCTGACATGCCAATACAATCACGCAAACCTTCATTTTTTTTAGTATTTCCCTGGGGGCTCCTTTCTATTGTTTTAGTGCTCTTATTCAACCTTACCCTGAACGGGATCTGGTTTCAAAAAAACTGGAGCTGGATCGCATTGGTTTTAATTATACCGGCTGCTATCCTGGAAAATTTTAAGGTAGGTTATTCCACCATGCGGATCATGTTTATGAAAGTGGTGTATTCACTCCTCTCCTTCCTGCTGGCGGGGCTCGCTTTTGGATCCGCTCTTACCGGCTGGCATATCGAAAAATTTCAAAAAGATGTAACAATGTCTGTCAAAACAATCAGCCTTCCGTGGTATGTGATGCTTGCATTGGGTGTGCTGTTATTGATACAGGTTGCACAATTATTCAGTATGCTGAAAGCAGTAAAAAGAGAATTCATGCAAATGGACCCCGACCAGTAAAAGGCAGAGCAGGATCAGACTTGCTTAATTGCTGCTTTCAAAAAAGGCAGTGTAGGTAAAGAAGAAATAATCCGAAGTTCATCGGCCAAAGAACTTTCATTATCCAAAAACCTCAGCACTTGCTGGGGTTTATTTTTTTTGAATAAGCGGGTAAATATTTTATCTCCCGGAAGCTGTTTATTTTTCAAAATATGCAGTAAGGTACTGTCATAAAACTTAAACCGGGCAGGGCCACCTGGTAAGGGAATAAAGGGGTTGTTCCTCTTTATTAAATTCTCCACCAGGCGGGCCACATGTTTTTGAATATAGCGGAAGGTGTAGCCGCTCGAGGCTTTGGTTTGCCCGCCAGCTGTACCAATATTAATAATACCGCCGTTTGCAGCGGGAAATTTATAATTTGTCATCGGTATCACGCCAAATTCTTCTTCTGTTACCTGGTAGTTATCAATGCCGATAAATTTTGTGATATACTCTTTCAGGCCCTCCTCATACTGAGCAGGTGCTAATAATTGTTCCGTAAACAACGTGTATTCAACCAGAGCCCTTGTTGTGGAAAAAGGCATCACGTAAACAAATGTTGTTCCATGCTGCTGATTAACTCTAAAATCCATCAGAGTAGCTTCACCGGGATTAAATACCGGTTGCTCCGTTTCGATCACCCAACCTTTAAAGTGCTGGAGTAAATAATAGTCTTTTTCTTTCAGCAAGGGTTTTTCAAACAGGATACTATTAAAAATATAGGAAGCGAAAATTTTATCTTCATCGATCTGCACCCAGGATTGCCCGGCGCTGCTTTGTATTTCTTTGATCGCACCGGTCCTGATCTCGAAATTGGGTTGTTGCCGGATGAGGTCTAAACAATACGTATAAAAATCAATACCCCGGATCAGTTTATATTGGTATGGAGAAATATCCATGAGTCGGGAAAAATCTTCTCCGTAAAACCAGGCATTCCCCCATTGTTTGTATACAACGGATTCAAATAGTCCGGGACTTGTTTCCCAAAAGCACCAGGTGCGGTCATTCTTTTGCTTTTCATCCTTGTCGACGATCAGGATCTTCCGATCGCTGAATTTTCCGGACTGGATCAGGTGTACAGCAAGACTAAGCCCGGCGCAACCGGCTCCTGCAATGATATAGTCGTATTTGTCGGGAGAATTCAGAAACAAGGATTGAATACTAAAGGTAAGGAGTTGAAAAAGGAATTACTCGGCTTCGGGGGCATATTCAACTTTTGCTTTGCCAGCCATTAATTTTTTATCCCGGCGAATTTTATCCCAATATTTCTTGTTTACAATGAGGAAACCAAAACTCTCCCCTTTATTTTTATCTAATTGTTTATGATGCATTTTATGTGCCCAGCGAATGGCTCTTACATAGGTATTATTGCTGCGGCTAAACCATTTAAACCGCTGGTGAATGATAACATCATGCACCATGAAGTAAGCAAATCCATACGCCATTACGCCAAACCCAATAGCCTGCAACCACCAGATATAGTTGTAAGTGCCTAAGTAAATCATCAGGAAACTTGGTACGGCGAATATGAAAGCAAAAAGATCGTTTTTTTCAAAGATGCCGGGTCTCACCTGGTGATGGTCGCGGTGCAGGTACCACAAAAAACCATGCATGACAAACCGATGCGTACACCAGGTAATACCTTCCATGAGGACAAATGTTCCCACTAAAACCAGTATATAATAAACGATATTCATTATGTTGTAAAATTAAATTCTTTCCGTCAGGAGGCCATTGTATCGTTGCTTCCACCAATGCTCAATCTTGGGAAAAGCCAGGTGAAACCAGGCCGTGTATTTTCCCGGACTTGTCACCAGGTTTTGGTGGATCTCCGACATTTCTTTATAGCAACAATCCATCACCTCTTCCTTATTGAGCTCCATAGGGCCTTGATACTCCCCGGCAAAAACATGGTCGAATTCATGTTCTGTCAGCCCGTTATCAAAATCAGCCTTGTAAACAAAGTCCGTAATTTTCTCTACTGCTGTTTCAAAACCCATTTCTTCTTTCAACCTTCTTTGTGCTGCCGGTAAGGTTTCTTCACCCGGGGAAGGATGGCTGCAACAGGCATTGGTCCATAGCCCACCGCTGTGGTATTTGCTGACAGCCCTTTGCTGCAATAACATTTCGCCTTTACTATTAAAAATAAAAACACTGAAGGCCCGGTGGAGCAAACCTTTTTTATGGGCCTCCATTTTTTCCATGGTGCCGGTTGGCCTGTCATTGACATCCACCAGTATCACTTGTATCAACTCCATACTAAATTAACCGTAATTGATTTTTTACACCGGCCCGGAAGATGATCATGGCCTTGCGGTAATTGGGAATACGAATTCTTTCTTCCAGTACCCGTGCCGGTTCCATACTTTTTATTTTCCGGAATAAGGACATGTAATATTTATACGCTACATAAACACCGAATCTTGCTTTCAGGGGAAGATTAGTAATACCCTGATAAGCCTGCCTGAAATCATTTTGAATATCAACTTCTATATTCTTCTTTTCCAAGTCAGTAAAATTATTAAAATCACAACCGGGAAAATAGATCCTTGCGAGTCCGTCGAAATCAGCTTTTATATCCCGGAGAAAATTTACTTTTTGAAAAGCCGCCCCGAGTGAACGTGCAGAATTCTCCAGCTTCTCATACAATTCTTTTTCTCCTTCGCAAAAGACATACAAACACATTAGTCCTACCACTTCTGCTGAGCCATAGATATATTCCTTATAACCCTGGCTGTCATAATCCTTTTTACTCAGGTCCATTTCCATGCTATGGAAAAAAGCATCGATCAGTTTAGGGTCGATATTAAACTGGTTAACAGTTCGTTGAAAGCTGTTCAGTATAGGGTTCAGACTGATACCCCGATTTATCGCATCGTAGGTTTGTGCCCGAAACTGTTGGAGCAGGAAGGACTTGTCGTGGTCATGAAAAGTATCCACTATTTCATCTGCAAAACGTACAAACCCATAAATATTGAAAACAGGCTGACGCAGGTCTTTATGCAGCATCCGGATTGCAGATGAGAACGAAGTGCTATAGTTCTCCGTGACAATGCGGCTGCAGTTTTCTCCGGTGGTATGAAATAATTGAAGCATTTAATGTAAAATAACAATTTTATCCCAATACTTTGATCACTTGTTTAGCAACAACCTCCCCGCTTATTAAGCTCGGTGGAACACCCGGGCCCGGTACGGTCAGCTGCCCTGTATAAAACAGGTTTTTGACTTTTTTACTTTGACACGACGGTTTAAAAATAGCCGTTTGTAGCAGGGTATTGGCCAGGCCATACGCATTCCCTTTGAATGAATTATAATCAGCTACAAAATCGCTTACCGAATAGGTTTTTTTATAGATCACTGCATCCAAAATAGATTCGCCGGTATGTTGCTCCATTCTTTTTGCAATGAGCCGGAAATAGTTATCTCTCAATTCTTCTGTATCACCTTCAAGGCCAGAGGCTATTGGCACCAGAAAAACAATATTTTCGCAACCCGGTGGCGCCACCGATTTATCGGTCAATGAGCAAATACTGACATAAAACAAAGGCGCAGCGGGCCATTTCGGATCTTTATATATCTCCTGTCCATGCTGTTCAAAAGGAACATCGAAAAAAAGCGAATGATGCACAGGCTGTTTCAATTTTTTATTCAGGCCTACATAATACAATAGGCAGGAAGGTGCCATCACTCTTTTATTCCAGTAAGCGGGAGAGTAGCTCCGGTATTGTACCGGTAATAACTTTCTTTCGGTAAACTCGTAATCAGCCCCGCTGATAATGACATCACAGCGGTAAAAATCTTTATTGGTAGCTACCGTTTTAGCGGTATTCCCTTCGATCATGATGCCGGTCACTTCTTCTTCAAAATGAAATTGTACACCCAGTTCAACAGCCAGTTTATACATGCCGTCCACCACTGAATAGATACCGCCTTCCGGGTACCAGGTTCCTCCTTTCAGATCGGCGTAATTCATCAGACTGTAGAGTGCCGGTGTATCCTCGGGTAAAGCTCCCAGGAATAAAACAGGGAACTCCATCATTTGACGAAGTTTCGGATGTTTAAAATACTTGGCGATATGACTTTTGATAGAAGAAAAAACCTGTAGCTTGAAAACACCGCTGATGGTTTTCCAATCCATAAATTCTGTAAGGGAACGGCTTGGTTTATACACCAGCCCGTTCACACCAACTTCATATTTGTACGCTGCTCCTTCTAAATATTTTTCTAATTTTTGAGCACTGCCGGGCTCCAGTGATTCGAACACTTCTTTCAGGGCTTCAAAATCAGCCGGCATATCGGTGAAACCATCCTCCCAATAAATACGATAGGAGGGATCGAGACGGTGGAGGGAATAATAATCGGAAACTTTTTTGCCAAATTGTGCAAAATACCTTTCAAACACGTCGGGCATCCAGTAAAAACTGGGACCCATGTCAAAAGTAAATCCAGCTTCTTTCAATTGCCGGGCACGACCCCCGGCTGTTTTATTTTTTTCAATAAGGGTGACATGCCAACCGGCTTTGGCCATGAAAGAGGCCGCAGACAGCCCTGCAAACCCACTACCAATAACAACTACGGATTTTCCAGGCACAAATAATTTTTTAAAACCGGCTAATTTGCTCCTTCAAGAGTTTCCTTGCAAAGTGGATCCTGCTTTTGATGGTTCCCAGCGGCTCAATGAGTACTTCAGCTATTTCGTTATACTTATAACCATCAAAATACAATAAAAAGGGGGTTTTAAATATTTCAGGGAGTTCCTGAATGGCTTTATTGATCTCTTTCATCCGCAAATCACTCTCCGCAGCATTGCTCACAGCACCCTGACGCTGGTTGATCAGGTATTCATTTGGGGTATTATCGAAGATGGTTTTTTGTTTAACTTTTCTACGGTAATCATTAATAAAAATATTCCGCATGATCGTAAACAACCAGGCTTTGATATTGGTACCAACATTATATTTTTCTTTATTGGCCAATGCCTTATAAAGCGTCTCCTGGTAAAGGTCATTTGCGGCTTCGGGGTCTCTTGTCAGGTTGATGGCAAAAGGCTTGAGGAAATCTGCATTAGTCAGCAACATTTCATTGAACTCAGGATTTGACATATTTTTTTGTTTAATTATTAGACTGTAAAGTTAAACATAATTTTAATCCAGCCAAAACTATTTTCCTATTTTATTAAAACAAGAATGGTACCGGGTCATAAATCATCCAAAATGGCCTAAAGAGCGGAGAGATACTCCATTACTTCTGCCAAAGACCGCTTGAAATGGACAGTTTGGGGAACTTTTTTCTTGTAAGACTGTGTTAACAGGCCGGAAACAATGGTGGTAACGGAACCAAATCGCTGCTGGACGTTGTTAAGGAATTTTTCAAAATTGAAGGCAGAACTGGTGGCCGTGAGGTGAACAAAAGCTATATCCGGCTTTTTCAGGTTGATCACATACTCCACATCTTTTACCGGCACATTAGCACCCAGGTAAATGGTTTCTGCACCACGGCTCTTCAACAAAAAATACATAAATAGTAAACCCAGTTCATGGTGCTCGCCCTCCGGAAGAAAAAGAAGAAAGGTTTTATTTAGACTTACATGGGAAACGGTCGTTTCGATACCAACAATCAGTTTCTGACGGATAATATTTGTTACCAGGCGCTCCTGTGCCGGGTTTACATGACCTGTTTGCCAGAGGATACCAATCTTCTCCAGGAAAGGAAATATGATTTGAATAACGGTCCTTTCGATACCTTTTGCCACAATAAAGTTGGCAATAATTTGCTCAAACCGTTCCATATCCAGATCCACCATTGACTGAACGAGGTCGTTGATGATCCGCTCCTGTATGGCGCGGGCATCCCCTAAGAGCAGGATTTTTTCCCGTATCTCCTGCGGCTGCATCCGGTCAATATGAGAGATCTTAAAGCCATATTTATTGAGCAGGGCAATATTGAGTACGGTCTTCAATTCTTCATTGCTGTAATACCTGATATTGGTGGTAGTACGGTTGGGCTTCAAAAAATGATACCGCTGCTCCCAGATACGTATCGTATGGGCTTTTATTCCTGAGAGATTTTCCAGGTCCTTGATTGTAAATGCGTTCATAACAGGAGTAATTACAACCGCCAATAAAAAAAGTTCAACCTGGAGGGTTAAACTCTTAAACAAAAGGTAAATTTACTAAAAACAGGGGGTTTATAAAAACCCGTTTTTGATCTTGCCGGTCTCAAGTAATTTCATCAGTGGGGCAACAAAGGAGGGGTTTTGTAAAGCTTCAAGGTGGCGGAAACCATGCAAATCGGTGCCCACCAGGTCATAATGGCCTTTTTTGATAAGGTATTCGGCCAGCAGTTGTGGTGTCTTTCCGTAGTATCCTGCCAATGACAACAGGTTTAATTGAAATAAACAGCCGATATCTTTCAGCTCCTCATAAAACTCCTTGTTCTTTTCCAGGTAGATATATCGTTCCGGATGTGCTATCACCGGCTGGTAATTCTGCATTTGCATCTCAAAGAGAATATCCTTCAATGAATGGGATGGATAGGCAAGTGAAAATTCGACCAACACCATATTCCCACTGATCGGGAGAAGAGGTGTACCATTCTTTATCAATCCTTCCACATAGTCATCCAAAAAATATTCTGCGGCTGCATTTATTTCCACAATCAATCCCGCTGCTTTGACAGCCTCCCGCAACAGTTCTAATTTTTGTACAATGATCTCCGTAGTATTTTTATACATATCCCACATTACATGCGGTGTGGTGACCAGTTTTGTATAACCCAGGTCCATCATGCCCCTGATCAGTTTCAGCGAGGTTTCCATGTCAGGAGAACCGTCATCAATACCCGGCAATAGGTGAGAGTGCATATCCGTCTTCAGCAGACCGAGGTGTACTTTACCCGCAACAGGCTTTGATTTGGAAAAAAATTTAAACATTTTTACAGACAGTTAAAATTACTTTATTTATCAACGGCTGAAAAATATTGCGCTTAGAAACTCCTTGCTGGCAGGGATGGGAAAATTTTATGTACCAGTCCGCTTTTAGGAAATACGATATACCAGGCTGTTAAAAACAGGATCATAAAATCCGTATAAAAATTATGGTGTTGCTGGTACCACACTTCCAATGCCCCTTTATACGGCAATATCACATCCCGGTAACATTCATGCGGGGGTAATTTACTTTGCGTGATGATCAGTTCTTCATCCCGAAACTGGATGGAGCCAATACCCGTAAGCCCCGGTTGCACATTATATACTTTACCCTTCATCTCCTCCGAATAGCGGTCAAAACCCACTTTCATCAGGGGTCTTGGACCTACAAAAGACATATCGCCGATCAGTATATTGATCAATTGGGGGAGTTCATTCAGCTTGCTTTGGCGTAAAAACCTCCCGATGGACGTAATACGGGGATCCTTGCGGACAGTCACATCACCATGCCCCATATTCGGACTGTTCTTTAGCATGGTCGCAAATTTCCAGATATGAAAAATCTTATTCTTATACCCTACCCGCTCCTGTTTGAAAAAAACTTCATGTTCGCCTGTCAACAATAATAAAATTATGATAGGTACAAATAAGGGCAACAAGATGATGATTGACAGCAGCGAAAAAATAATATCAAAGAAACGTTTAATGAAATTGTACATAACTTGGATATTACCCGATAGCGGCTTTTATTTCGTTCACCACAATGGCCAGCTCTTCGTCTGTAATGTTGGTAGAACAAGGAATACTCAGGCAGGTAGTATAGATATAATCCGCATGATCTTTTTGCTGCACATAAACACAATCCTTATACATCGGTAGTTTGTTCATCGGCATCCAGAAGCGGCGGCTTAATATCTTATTGGCATTGAGGTGATCCAGTAATTGTTTTTGCTTATCTGTTTGTATGGTAAATAACCAGCCATTGGTTTCAACATCGGGCAATTCCTGCTGGAAACGGATATCTGCGACACCTGTCAGTTCTTTTTTATAAAAAGCTACACATTCTTTTTTCCGTTTGATAAAAGAAGGCAATAGTTCCATCTGTCCTACCCCAATAGCAGCCAGCACATTCACTAGACGGTAATTATATCCCACTTCATCATGGTAATACTCATCGGCGCTGGCTTTGGCCGTGGTTGTCAAATGTTTGGCTTTTTTGGCCAACGCTTTATCATCGGTCACGATCACTCCACCACCGCCGGTAGAAATGATCTTATTCCCATTAAAACTAAAGCAAGCCAATGGACTGAATTTACCCGCACTCACTCCTTTATAAGTTGTCCCCAATGCCTCTGTAGCATCTTCCACAATGGGTAAGGGATATTTTTTTACAATAGACAGAAAACGATCCATATCACACATATTACCGAGGATATGTACCGGCATGATAGCACCGATATAGCGGCCATCTTTTATATAAAATAACCGGCCGTCTTTAACATCGGTTTCATTTTCAAGAAACTCTTCCAGCAGGTCAAGGTCCATCTGCCACAGATTGGGATCGGCATCAATTAAAATTGGGTCCGCACCCAGGTATTTGATAGAATTGGCAGAAGCAACAAACGTAAGATTGGGTAAAATCACATAATCGTTTTGTTTTACCCCACTCATCAATAAGGAAATATGCAGGGCCGCTGTACCATTAACTGCCGCCACTCCATATTTTGCACCGGCAAAATCAGCTACCATTTGCTCAAACTGTGTAACATAAGAACCTACAGAAGATATCCACCCGGTATCCAGGCAATCCTTCACGTATTTCCATTCATTACCGGCAATATTCGGAAGACTGAGTGCAATAAACTTATCGTTACTCATAGACTAATTTTCCTGATTCAAGATATTGGTTGTACCATTCTACGGTTTCTTTCAATCCTTCCTTCCACATTACTTTGGGTTCAAATCCCAGCTGTGTCCTTGCCTTACTGATATCCGGGCAACGACGGCTTACAGAACCCGGGTAAGTCGGTGCATTTTCAAATGTTCCTTTATATCCCAGCAGTTCACCGGCATAATGGATCAGGTCACCAATACTGATCTCATCCTGTGTACCGATATGATAAATTTCCCCATTGGTATTGGGTTGTTCCATCGCTAACACGCTTCCCTGTACCGCATCACTGATATAACAGAAGGCCCGGGTCTGATCATGACCATATACTTTAAAAGGATCTTCGTTCTTCCGGTAGCGCACCACCAAATGCGGTATCACATGTTTGAAACCCATTCTCGGTCCATACACATTATGATAACGGACAATAGTGGTTTCAAAGCCCAGTATCCTTGCATAGTTCAAAAAGCCTGACTCGCCGAGCATCTTTGTAACGGCATAGGTAAACCTTGGATGACCAATCTCCTGGATACACAAGGGCACTTCTTCGGGTGTGGGAGTAACATAACCAAAGGCTTCGATCGTACCGGCATAACATTCACTGGTCGATGTAAATAAAACCTTACCTACTTTGGAGCGGCGTACCCATTCCAGTGTATTATAAATTAAGGCTGTGTTGATTCGGATTATTTCATGCGGGATGGAGTTGGCATTATCAACACCCACCACAGAAGCCAGCATATATACCTGGTCGTAGGCTTCATCCAGATCGTTATAGGTTTGCGGGTCGGTGAAATCACCGGCAACCACTTTTATATTATGCTTCGCTACCAGCTCATTAAAATAATCGTCCTGTTTACCGCGGGCAAAATTATCTGCAATGGTCAGTTTATAATCGCGGTTCTCGGCCAGGTATTTCGTGATATTAAAACCAATAAATCCTGCACCACCTAATAATAAAACGTTTTTACTCATACTTGTTGTTATAATTTTATTGTTTGTCGGCTGCACCGCAATGATTGATCTTTTGTTGCGACGCTCCGTTCAACTTTCTGTTCTTTGGGCAGCTATTGCTGATATGTCGCCCCTACGGGGCTACTGATATATCGCCCCTCCGGGGCTTGGCGGCTTTATCATCTCATTTTTCTACCAATATTTTACCCCTCCGGGTTAAGCGGCTTTATTTTATCTTTTTATTCTACCAATATTTTACCCCTCCAGGGTAAGCGGCTTTGTATTTTCTTTTTATTCTACCAATATTTTACCCCTCCGGGGTAAGCGGCTTTGTAATATCATTTTAATTCTACTGATATGTCGCCCCTACGGGGCTATGCGCTTCTCACTACAGATTTTTGATACGCTATTTTATTTGCATCACCCCACTAGCTATTAGCCAACCCCCATTCCCCTACTTGCATCACCCCCACTAGCTACCAGCCAATCCCCCATTCACCTAAAGATCCCCTCTTCCAATCACTTTCACTGTATGCCTCTCTGATAAAGAATTAATTTCTTCACTGCTTAGTACACCAATAGTATCATAGATCCAGCAAGCGGCTTGTTGTTTTATTTTTTCAATTAATGCAGTATTGTTCCGGTAATCCTTATGACCGGTGGTAATGACAATCACGTCATACGACTGCTCCAGTAATTCATCCAATTGCTGATTGATCCACATATCCTTCTCTTCCCAATATTTTACATGCGGGTCATGCAGGGTGATGGCACAACCGGCTGCTTCGAACTGGTCATAAAATCCTTCTACCGGTGTATAACGGGTATCACCCACATCATTCAGGTAGCTGACACCGAGCAGTAATACTTTCTTTCCTTCCAGCGAACCGTTGTATTGGGTTTGTAAGAATTCAAAAGCATATACCGGCATCTTATCATTGATATGAACCCCTTTTTCGCTTTGTGTCAATTTCTCTTCGCTGCCAAACAGGTTCATCCGGGCCCAGCTGGCGAGCAGGGGATCTTTGGTTAGGCAATAGCCACCAACCCCCAATCCGGGCAACATAATATTCTTGTGCGTAGGCCGCATCCGGATGGCATTGACCACTTCATAAATATCAACCCCCGCTTCTTCTGCAAACCGGCTCCACTCCACCATAAAAGCAATATTCATCGCCCGGAAAGAATTTTCCAGCACTTTGGCCATCTCGGTAGCATTGGTATTGCCCAATTTTGTCAGCGGATATTCATCTGTTCGTATTACCGTCCGCAAAAAAGTTTCTACAGCTCTTGCGCTTTTTTCATCCGTACCGGCAAATACCCGATAAAAGTTCTGTATCGAATCAATGTATTTCGGTCCGGGCATTACCCGTTCGTAAGAATGTCCTACTTTAATATTTTCTGCTGATAGACCTCTTTTCACCAGGCATTCTTCCAGCATGGGGCGAACGATCTTTTGAGCAGTGCCGGGAGGTACCGTGGTTTCTACTAATACCAGCACATCTTCTTTGCAATTAGTACCGATCGCTTCGATCGCTTTTTTGAAAGGCGTAAGATCAACGCTGTATCCTTCAAGGTCTTTATTGGCAGCCGATTGCTTTTTTACATCGAGATTAATATCCACAACGATCACATCGGCTTTGCTGTATGCATGGCTATCATAGGTGGCATAATAATTTTTCTTAGCAAGTGCCTTTTGATAATACTCGTCGATCTTCGGGTCGCTGGCAATAATGGGGAATACGCCTTCGTTGATCGAACGGATCTTCCAGTAGGATGCGGGAGTGGGCAGATCAATACCAATCACCGCATATTCTTCGGTGAGTGCATTGGCAACCACCAATCCCATAACAGAACCTACAAAACCGAGCCCCTGCACGATCACTACTTTTTTGCCGGGGTGTAAAGCCACAAAAGCGTCAATACCGGCTATATCATCTTTCGATGCAGGAATTTCATACTCCACACCGGTAACAGGGCTTTTGGAAATAGTCGATAGCGTTGCTGTTGTCATTATTTAGTTGCGGGTTGTAATTTAAAAATATGGTTCCCGATTTTGGTAAAAGCCCAGGGTGTTTTGTAGGTCGTAGCTTTTATCCTTTTTTCTATTTCTTCGGCGCTCATGTCCGGCCTGATATGACAGAGCTCGTCCAGTTGTTTTCTTGTATACGGCTTTTTGGTCCAATGTTCCGCAGCCGAAAGAAGCGCTTGTTCCTGCAAGATACAATCCATCAGTTCATAAAAAGTCGCTTCGATCAATTGGTAACAATGTTGTGTTACTGAATAAACCGTATCCTCATCCCGGATGGGAAATCTTTTCACGGCAATAATATTGCCTGCATCCACGGCTGGATTCATATGATGACAGGTGATGCCATATTCTGTTGCGCCTTCATAAAAAGCAAAATTGGTACAGCCTGTTCCGGGATATTCAGGACTGCCCGGATGGAAATTAATGGCAGCCACAGTAGCATTATTCAATAAAGTAGCAGGGTATATCCAGGAAGAGATAAAAGAGATCATGATATCTCCCTGCCAGTTCAGGACTTCGGGAGGTAATTTATCTTTCCGATTCCCTTCAAAGATCAGGTGGTTGGGGAAATTTTTCCGCAAATACTCCTCTGCCCGTTGAGCATATTCATTGTCCTTTTTTCTTAAAAATAAGACCTTATAATCTTTCGGGCTTTTTTGCTTCACTGTGCTACTAGTTATACCATTTTTTGAAGTGACAAAGGTATTGATAATTAGTCAAATAAGAAGGCTCTTTCCCACACAGATATTGCCTTAAACATTATACCAATTATACGTTTATTTGATACCTGTTTGATTAAAAATAAAAAGCTCTGGTACCGGAAATTATGCCGCAAGGAAAAAAAAGAGTGAAAGAGGGCTCCTGCATTCTCTTTTCCTCTTTCTTCTCTGTGCGAAATTTATTTAATGCCTTTTCGTAACAGGCTGTAGTGCCCTGAATTGTTCCGTACGGAGAAAAAAAAGAGAGAATGAGGACTGCTGCGCAATCTGCTGTATTCTCTTTTCCTCTTTATTCTCTGTGCGAAATTTATTTTAATGCCTTTTCGTAACAGGCTGTAGTGCCAGGAATTGTTCCGTACGGAGAAAAAAAGAGTGAAAGAGCACTGCTGCGCAATCTGATGTATTCTCTTTTCCTCTTTCCTCTCTATGCGAAATTTTTTTTAATGACCTTTCGTAAAAGGAAATTAAAACAATAAACTACCCTCCAAAGCTTTTTGCCCTACATTACTGTTTTCACATACAAAAACCCGGTGAAATTCACCGGGTTCAACTATTTTTTTAAAAAGAAAATCAATTTATGCTGCCACCAGCTTGCGGGTCTGTTTCTTCACGATGTTGCGGGCCGGGTTGCCAACCACCGTTGCTCCATCAGGAATATCTTTTACCACTACCGTCCCGGCACCGATAATAACATTGTTGCCGATCGTGATCCCCTGGCGGATAACCGAATTGGCCCCGATAAAACTGCTTCTCCCCACCGTTACATTACCACACAAAACAGCACCCGGTGCGATATGGGTGAAATCACCAATAATACATTCATGATCGATACTTGTTGAGGTATTGCAGATAACACCACGACCAATCTCCACTAACGGGTTCAGGGTAGCATTCGCAGCAATCATAATACCATCACTCATTTTTACCGAAGAAGAAATAACCGCACTGGGGTGGATTGCATTAATGGGATTACCCAGGTACTGGCTGAGGTTGGTATGTATTTTTTCCCGGATACCATTATGACCTACACAAGCAAAAAAGTCAAACTTTTTAAGTTTGTCGATCACTTCTGATTCTTTACCGAGATATTCTAAATGATAGGGATTGAGTGCTTTCTCTTCTGCGTCGCAGTAAGCTGTCACCAGGCGTCCAGCGCTCAACAGGATGTCGATGATGACGAAAGCGTGGCCGGAATAGCCGACTATGGCCACAGGTTTTTTGAATGTGGTTTTCATTCGATATTTGGATTTATTGGATGCTGGATTAAAAGTATATTCCAGATCCGGTGAGTCCAAACTTTAGAATGAAAGAAAAGGGAAATCGGGTACTAGTACTTTTGGCGGAATCGTAGTTTTCCGATTTCTGCATTTCAGCAGGATGATTTGACAACTTAAGCTTAATCTGCATACCTATTGCCAGCTTTTTGTATACTCTTTTATCAACGAGACTGATAATGATCCTAATACTCTTTTGTTGTTACGATTTTTGTCTGTTTGCAGGCTGGAAATATAAAATCTGCGAGTTTCCTGTAATAATAAAGTCTGCCATACATTCATTAGCAATTTCTAAAATGATACTGTCATCGGCGTCAGCAATAAGGTCAAGCTTAATAGAGGCAGAATATTTTGTTACCCTTGATTCTATTTCTACAAGCAACGATTCGGTACGGATGAAAAAATTCTGGAATTTTGAAAATTTTGGCCTCGCTAACACTTCATACTATTCGGCTAATAATGCGGGGGATGCACAAAGTTGAAATTTTTGCGCAAGAAAAAGTTCAACAAGAATCAGATTCTGGTAGCTGCGTTGAATAAGTGAAGAGACAATAACGTTCGTATCAATGACGATTTTTTGCCTCTTTTCTAACGGCATTTACTTCACCCGATATTTCGTCCATTGACATTTTTGAAAAGCCATATTTATCAGCAAGATCGAGTCACTTGTTCAAATTTTGCCTTGTTAATTCCTTGCTTACAAGGTCTACTAATCAGTGAAAGTCAGTTTTTCCCCTGCCTACCCGAAAATTTTATATTCAATATCACTAGCGTCCTGTTATAAACTAAACAGGTTCAATTGATTAGTATCTTGTTCTTTGACATATTGCGGATAAGCATTCGAAAATAATTCTAGTAAAGGTATTTTACACAGCAATGAAATACTAAGAATTTGAAGTATTTCATATTGTGTTTGTTTGAGTTTTAATTGATGTTTTACAATGGCAACCAATAAATATGTACTCATTGCAATATAGACTTGTGTTCTCACGGCATTCAAACTATAGCCCCAAAATGTTTTCACTTTTAAATGTTGCTTTATCCATTTAAAAAATAGCTCGATATTCCATCTATACTTATAAAGACCAGCAACCTCCTCAGCATCTATTTCAAAGTTGTTTGTAATAAATACAAATTCCATTTTGATCTCACTGTCGTAAAATTTTGTTCGCCTGATTTTATCAGGATAAGCCAAGGATACTTTTTTATTTTTTAACCGTATGATTTGATCACATTTAACTCCAGAACTTTTGTTGGCTTGCTTAGAAGATAGTCTTACAAACTTGAAATTATCCTTTGCCCGGGTAACATAAAAAGCGCCTGAATTATGAATGCGATGTAGTCTGCCAAAATCTATGTAACCCTTACCCATTATATAATAGCTGCCGCTTTCAATTGAAAAAACATCTAATCCATGTATGTCATGGACAGCGCCACTTGTAACAAAGATGAAGGTTGGGATATTGGTTTTGACATCAAGCATTGTATGCAACTTCACTGCAGCTTTATGCTTTCTGAATTTGCCCCACCAAAAATATTGAGGCAAAGATCAATCACCGTTGCATCAATTGCATATACCGGTCCTTTTATTGACAAATCAAATGATTCAAATGGTATAGCAAGTTTTTGAGCTTGTGTAACCAAAGTCATCGCAAAATCTTCATAGATTCTGTAATCTCTTTTTTCATTTGCTTTGGCAAGATTTGCTTTAGATGTTCCTTTGCCCATGCCAAGATGATATGATTTATTTTGTTGGGATTGAAGACAAGTAATTAAATCACTCAGGCTATCACGATTTGATAATTGCCCAAACATCATGTAAAGAAATTGATGCCAGCAGGTAAACGTTTTTACTTTATAGTTGCCTTTGTATTTAGCAACACAACGAATAAAATCATGGGGGTTTAAAAATTCATTTAATTGAGCAAAAACATATTTGCCTTGATTCATATCTATTTGATTTACAGGTAATTATAAATCAAAAAGTCCAAATCATTTCAAATCGTTTGAAATTAAAAGCTCTGAAACCCTTATCCAGCAATATTTTCAAAGAACTAAACTAACTATTAACAAGACGGTAGTGATTCAATATCTGATATTGAAACATTTAATATCTGCATACTCTTTACTTCTTTATCTCAACTAAAGGAAAAATTTCCTAAGTTCAAAATGAAAACTAATTCCTGTTTTGTCCTAAGGACTTCTTCGGAGAAGTGCCATCATAAATAACTGTTCGTCAGAAAATGGGATAATGTTTATATTTAATAGCCCCATCGGGGCGATATTTTGGTAACAGCAACCGAATTTTATAACACAACAAGCCCCATCGGGGCGACATTTTTTTATGGCAAATACTTTTTCACAAATAACTATTCATGCTGTCTTTGCAGTCAAGTACAGGGAAAATTTTATCACTAAACCATGGCGAGATAATTTGCACCAATATATTTTTGGTATCCTAACAAATAAGGGAGCAAAATCTTTAGCGGTTGGCGGTTGGAAAGACCATGTACACATACTTTTTGGCATGCCTCTTACAACTTGTATTTCAGACTTGATAAGTGCTGTAAAAGCGAATAGTAGCAGGTGGATAAATGAACAACAATTTGTAAAGGGTAAGTTTCAATGGCAGTCCGGCTATGGTGCTTTTTCTTATGCAAAAAGCCAAAGGGATATTGTAATTAAATACATCATGAACCAGGAAGAACATCATAAAACCAAATCATTTAAAGAGGAGTATATAAAAATGCTTACAGATTTTGATGTTGCTTACGAGGATAAATACCTGTTTGAATTTTATGAATGATTTGAAAAAAATGCCGCCCCGATGGGGCTTAGCCCCTCAACATTCTTGAATTGTTACCAAAATTTCAGCCCTACGGGCTTTTAAGAACTATCAAAAATGGTTACCTTTTATTATCCTATATAACTATTTACAGCACTTCTCCGAAGGAATCCTTTGGACAAAATAAGTATTAGCCAAAATTTAACCGTTGGTAGTCGGGCTCTCCGATTTTACAGCATCTATTGGATAGTTCTGTTGGAGGTTGCAAAGAAGGAAAAAGTACAATTTAAGAGGGAGTTATCAACCTGATTTATTCAGGAAAGATTCCGGCCAAGCCCTGAGCCTGATAAAGTGCCGTAGATAGAGTGAGGAGAATGAATACACAGTTATTTCGCCAATAGCCGCAGGTATTTTTTATGGAGGAGGGAGTGAACAATAGGCTGGTCGAAATACTGTTCGATGGTATGGCGCAGGGTTAACGCATATTGTTGTAACAAAGCCGGGTTGCTTAATGCTTCTTCCATGCGTTGAAAAAGTTCATCTTCATTTTTTACTTCAAAGATCAACCCCGTTTTTTGGTGTTCTACGATATCGATATTTCCATCGATCCGCGAACAGATGATCGGACAAAGCAGGGCACCCGCTTGTAACAATACATTCGGAAATCCTTCCCGGTGAGAAGGATGTACCAGGGCAAATGATATATGCAGAAAGTATTCTACTGCATCGCTCCAGCCAGTCATGATGATCCCCGGGTGTGTTTGAATCAACTCTTTGGCTTTATCACTTACGGGATCCACTTCATCTTCAAAAGCACCTACCAATACTAAACGGGTTTCGGGATGCAATGTGTGTACCCGTATAAAAGCCTGCAATAATTCTTCTATTCCTTTATCATGAACGATCCGGCCGACTGAAAGAAAATATTTCAGTGCCGGGTCATATTGAATACGTTGTTTTGTTTCCGTTATTTTTTCTTCCTGTAATGCTGAAGCTGAATACCGGCTCAGTTTAATACCATTACTGGAGCCCTTACCAATTACTTCCAGTTTGGAATCCTTTACTAGTTTATTTTCTTTAATGTAGCGGGCAAGTGAGAAACTATTGGGCCATACATGTGTAGCGGCTTTGCCAGTCAGTTTTTCCATGAACACCAATACTTTCCGGCTGAACCCTTTTGTAGTGACAAACCGTAAACCAGCGATGGTATGTACCCGAATTTTTACCCCCGCCATTTTCGCAGCCAGCATCGCTAATAAACCGGCCTTGGGTGTATGTGAATGAACAATGACCGGTTTTTCTTTTTTAAAGAAACGATAGAGGAGCCACAAACAGCGCAGGTCCCTGAAGGGCGTCATCCGCCGGGTCATGGGAATGATATGATGGCGACAAGCTTCGTTTTGCTTTACGGATTCGAGCTCATTGCCATCGCTGCTCACCATGACCACTTCAAATCCATTCTCCTGCATGTATTTCATTTGGTCGCTGAGCAATACTTTTAAGGAGAGTGGTGCGGTAGTGATACGGATAAGCTTAGGCATTTATTAACGCTGTTTAAAAAAGGAATCGTGGCGCCTCTCATATTTTTTCATGCCGAGGTACGAGGCATCTCCCTCCCGCAACGATTGCCGAGTTAAACGCTCCGTAACGGAGACTCCTCGAAACTCGGAGTGACAAAATGGTTGAGGCTTTGCGTTTTTTAATACGCTATATGATGCTCAATTGTCGTGCCGCTCCTTTTGGTCATGCCGAGGCACGAGGCATCTCCCTTCCGCGACGATTGCCGAGTTAAACGCTCCGTAACGGAGACTCCTCGTACCTCGGAGTGACAAGAGGATTGAGGCTTTGCGTTTTTTCATACGCTATATGATGCTCAATTGTCGTGCCGCTCCTTTTGGTCATGCCGAGGCACGAGGCATCCCCTTCCGCGACGGTTGCCGAGTTAAACGCTCCGTATCGGAGACTCCTCGAAACTCGGAGTGACAAAATGGTTGAGGCTTTGCGTTTTTTAATACGCTATATGATGCTCAATTGTCGTGCCGCTCCTTTTGGTCATGCCGAGGCACGAGGCATCCCCTCCCCGCGACGATTGCCGAGTTAAACGCTCCGTATCGGAGACTCCTCGAAACTCGGAGTGACAAAATGGTTGAGGCTTTGCGTTTTTTAATACGCTATATGATGCTCAATTGTCATGCCGCTCCTTTTGGTCATGCCGAGGCACGAGGCATCTCCCTCCCGCGACGATTGCCGAGTTAAACGCTCCGTAACGGAGACTGCTCGAAACTCGGAGTGACAAAATGGTTGAGGCTTTACGTTTTTAAACGACTTAAAGTCCTCCGCCGCGGCGGGGAATTTAGGAGGCTTGATAACATTTTTTATACCACACTTCCAATGCAAACAGGGTCCAGAGCATTTTTGCTCTTTTCTCATCCCCTGTTTTTATTTTCCGGTTCCAGAGATTTTCAATAAAGCCGGGTTGAACAAAATTTTTACAATAAGCATCAGGGACTAAAATATAAGAGGCGATCATATCTTTTAGTTCATTATCGATCCATTTTTTCAGCGGGATCTCAAATCCTCTTTTGGGTTGATTGATCAATTCTTCCGGAAGATATTTTTCTGCCAGTTTGCGGAGGATAAACTTGGTCTGGCTGCCTTTGATTTTATAACTGTCGGGTAAGGATGGCACATACTCAAGGAGTTCCTTACATAATAAAGGACTTCTTCCTTCCAGCGAATGGGCCATGGTGGCAATATCCATTTTTACCAAAAGATTTGAACCAAGGATATGGTTAAAATCGAGGTTCAGTATTTTTTGAAGACCGGATAGTTTGGAACGGTTGATCCTGTCAAAATCCTGCTGGATATCGGATAGTACCGCATCCGTACCGTTCAGGTATTTTTCATACCCTTCAAATACATCAAGACAGGATGAGAAATAAGTATGGATACCATTCTTCCGGGCAAAATCAACAAGCCGGTATAAATAATTATACTTACTTTTTTTATCATGAGAAAGCGGCAGGATCTTATGGAGCAATTTAGTGGAGCTCTTTACAAAAAAAGATTTGCGGAAAAAATCATATTTCGCAAAAGGTACATAGCGACGGTACCCCCCGAAGAGCTCATCCCCGCCATCCCCGTTTAGTATGACCGTGAGATGTTTTTTAGCGGCCTCGCTTACATAGTAACTGGGTATAACAGAACTGTCAAAGATCGGTTCTCCATAGTTCGACAATATTTTTTCAATATCATTGGACAGGTGGTCAAAGGATATCTTTATTTCATGGTGTTTGGTGCCATAGCGGTCAGCTACCAGTTTAGCCAGTGGGGCTTCATCGTATTCCCCGTCAAAGGAAATGGTAAAGGTCTGCAGGGAGGGATTATATTCTTTTGCGATGGCGGTAACAAGCCCGCTATCAATACCACCGCTTAAAAAAGAACCCACTTCCAGGTCAGAGGATTCTACCCGGCGGCGGATGGCTTCATGTAATATTTTATCTGTTGTTTGCAGGGCTGTTTCAAAACTATCCGTACTGCGTTGTTGGTAAAACGTATGGATGTCCCACCATTGGGTCAGTTTTACTTCGGGTGTTTCTAGAGATACATAGGCATAGTTGCCTGCCGGTAGTTCTTTTACATTTTTATAGGGAGTGGAAGAACGGTAGAGATAAGCTGCATGCACATATTGCCGCAGGTTGTTTTCATCTGCTTCCAGTGGCAACTGATGGCGTAATGCATTTAACTCGCTGGCGAATACAAATGATTTCCCGTCGGAGAAATAATAGAGCGGTTTTTTTCCGGCCCGGTCCCTGGCCAGGAATAATTCATTCTTTTGCCGGTCATAAATGGCCAGGGCAAACATACCGTCAAAATCATTTAGGCAGTCAGGTCCTTGCAGGGCATAAGCCTGAAGGATCGTTTCTGTGTCCGAGTTGGTTATACATTGCAACCCGTACTTTTTCCGGACATCCTGGTGGTTATATATCTCCCCGTTAAAAATGATGGTCAGGTGTTCATAGTGCATCGGCTGCCGCCCCCCGGCAATATCCAGGATAGAAAGACGGTGGTGATGCAATTGCAACGGGCCTTCCTCAAAAGTGGTTTGCTCATCCGGACCGCGGTGATAAAGATCCCTGGTCAATTTGGAAATATCCAACAGGTAATAGATTGAGCCTGCTATACCGCACATAGTGGTAACATTTATTTTTTGGGGACAGCGAAATTAATGATCTTATTGAACCACTGTGGCAGTGGCAGCTTTACTTTATCGTACAATAAAAGCAATAGTAACATATAAAACGGAGTACAGGGTATCTTATACCGGGACAAGGCTCCGAAATTGGCCGTGGCTGACCCCACGGCAAAGGCAAAAACAAAAGCAAAGACAAAACACATCAGTATTCTCCCGTCTGAAAAAGCAACGGAGAAGAATTGTTTTACTCCTTTTTTGAACATAAAAAACAAAGTTACCGCCAGGAAAACAGCGGATTCAAAAGCAGACAAGAGGGCAATCGGGGTATTGATCTCCCAGATAAAGGGACGGAAAAAAGTGGCCACGATACTTTCCAGTACCAGAGAAACAGGGTTGGAGGCGTTAATCTTAAAATGAGAATCATTCTGGAGGATATTCTGATTAATAAATTCATAGCCTTCCCGCTGGCTTTCCGCACTGGATAATAAGGTATCCAGCTTATATTCCTGAGCCGCTTCCAGGGAAGTGAGGTAATTTAACAGGAAGAAGCCTACCAGGGCACTGCCGGCAAAGGTCATTACGGTAAAAATATAGCGGAGTGTACGATCCTTTATTAGTTTATTGAACTCGGCAAAGAACCATACGAGTAAACTTAATGCCAGCACCAGCAGGATATAGATCTTAATAGTAAAAAGCAAGTACCCGCAGAAGATAATCCATAAAATAGAAGCCGTATAATTTTTTTTTATAAAGATCATCTGTACCAGGGCGTAAATGATAATGCCGATACAACCAAAGGTTATCGGATCTTTCAGCAGGCTGGCACTCCAGAAAGCAACACCGGGAAGAAAGAGACAGGCCACGGCCAGTTCCCGGTACAAATGGGGATAGAAATAATAGAAGGCTTTAAAAAGACGGATGGCCCCACCCAGCGCAAAAAAACCGAAACACATATTCAGGCAGAGGTAACTATTCCCAAACAAATAAGAGGGTAACAGCCCCACTTTGGGTACCGTAAAATTATGTGTTGAGATCATGTAGTTATAAGTGATGTCATACGGGTTATTATCATAATAAAAGAACGGGAATAAAGGGCTTTCTTCTGTCAGCTTACTGCTGGTCATTGCGGTCCAGAAATTATTGGGATCATCGGATATCGCATTCCGCATATCCTGTATCCCAAAGTAATACAGGGTAGTATCTCCTCCCTTAAAATAAAAGGCAGTTATGAGGGTAAAGGCGAGTACACAGATTACTTTGAAGTAAAAGGCCCGGTAATACAGCAATCTTACCCGTTCACTACTGCAGCGGTTGGCCCTGGCCCTCAGTATGAAAAAACATACCAGGAAACAAAAAGGAAATAAGACGATATCCAGTAAAATGAAAAAATTCATGGTTTAACTATCCTTCTGCTCAATACAATATATAATAGCCGGTAACTGCGGGTTACCGGAAAAGTGATAAAAAAATAGTTGAAGTCGCTTTAACTGAATACTTATCCTCGATTTTTAAACGGGCGGCAGCACCCAGCTGTTTTCTCAGTTGCGGCTCCGACAATAGCTGCAAAATTCTGTCTTTCCATTCCTGCGGGGTATGGCAGATAAAACCATTCACGCCGTCATCTACGATCTCTATATTAGCACCTACCGGTGATACCAGAGCCGGAATACCCAATGCCATATATTGTATGGCTTTGAATCCGCATTTACCCCTTGTAATATCATCATCCGTCAGTGGCATCAGTCCCACATGAAACCGGAGAAGGTCTTCCGTCTCTGTTGTTTTATTCCAGGGAACGAACTGGTAATTCTTTAAAGGCAAAACCGGGTCCTTATCAGCAATAACAATAAAGGTAAAATCGATCTTCTCCTGTAATCGCTGTAATACAGGTATCAGGCTGTCAAGATAGATCAATGTACTGAAGGAACCCGTCCAGCCTACTGCTGGTACCGGTACTTCCTGCTGCTGCATTTTTCCATGCACCGTTTCGGTATTGACAACAGTTGGTAACAGCACCACATTATTACTGTAGCGGACTGCAAAAGCTTTTAAGAAATTATTCCCTACCGTTACCACATGGGCCCATTTACAGATCTTTGCCACTTTCCCTAAAAATTTTACTGCCAGGAATTTTTTATTATAGGCAGATTCATTTACCCAGATCGCATCATCAAAATCATAAATGATCTTCTTCCGGAATACTTTGGCTATGATCCATTCAAATATTGGCGGGCCGGCCGTGGTTGCCCAGCGGTGTATATAAATATATTCATAGCGGCGCAGGGTAAACAGGTCGGCCAGTCTTCTTTTAAAGCCACCAGCCATCGCAACGATCTTGCCAGCAATCCGGCCTCTTGAATATAATACCTTCCGGCCACGGAGTGAAAGAAAAGGGCTAACCTTATAGGTAATACCCTGCTCCGTCAGCAAAGGAAGATAATGCTCGAACCGGAATCGCTGACCCGGCGAGATCCCTAATGGAGAGGGTACTAAAAATAAAACAGCAGTCGGCTTTTTACTTTTCAAAGAAATGACTTTAGGCTTTTATAAAAACGGAAGCTATCAATGACCGGAAAAGAGCGCCAAAAATTTTTCTTCCGTGGCTTTCACCGAATAGTGTTCAACAATTTTTTTCCGGGCGGATTTTCCCAGCGATGTCCGCAGGTTATTATCATTTAATAGTAAACTGATCTTCTCTTCCCATTCCTGCCCGGTGGTACAAACGTATCCATTGACCCCTTCTTCTACAATAACCGTATTGACGCCGACCGGGGATACGAGGGCCGGAATACCCAATGACATATATTGGATAGCCTTAAACCCACATTTCCCTTTTTCCAGTTCCCCATCTTCCAGCGGCATAATGCCGATATGCATACTGAGAAGATCACTTACTTCCGTCGGGCCGCTCCATTGAATAAAACGGTAATTCTTCAGCGGGAGTTGCGGATCGCTATTGGCAATTACAATAAAAGTAAAATTGATCTTTTCCTGCAGTCGTTGTATAACCGGCAGTACCCTATCAAGATATTTTAAAGTCGTCAGCGTGCCCGTCCATCCAACCGCCGGAAACGGGACTGCATGATCCTGTATCTGATCATGTACTTTTTCTGTATCCACCACCGTTGGTATCACCTGTACATTCTTACAATACCGGCCTGCAAATTCGGCCAGGTACTGATTGCCGGCTGTGACCGTTGTAGCCAATTTACAAATGGTTGCAATTTTAGAGAACCATTTAAAATGCAGTGCAATCTTATTGGCTGATGAAGCGGCGGGCACCCAAATCGCATCATCAAAGTCGTAAATGATCTTTTTCCTGTACAAGCGGGCAATAATCCATTCAAAGACCGGCGGGCCGACGGGTGCCGCTTCGCGATGGATAAATACATATTGGTATTGACTGATCCGGAACATCAATAACCAACGGCGCAGGAAACCCGCTGTAAGCGCCATGACCTTTCGGAAAGTATGACCCGGCTTGAAAAAAAAACTCCAGGCCGATGCACTTAAGAAAGATTTATAATCGTATGCAATACCCCGCTCCTGCATTTTCTCCAGGTAATGCTCAAAACGAAAACGTTGTGAAGGTGCCTGTCCACGGGCATAAGGTGCAAGAATGAGAATCTTCATGAAGGGAACTGGTGGATTTTAATGATAGCTAGTATCAGTTATGCTGCAGCAGATTATTTTCCTGTTTATACCATACAACAAAATTTTTTAGCCCTTCTTCTAATGTGCAGGCGGGTGCATATTGCAACATCCTGCCGGCCTTGTTGATATCCGCATAAGTAATATCTACATCACCGGGCATTTTTTCTGTAAAAACCAATTGAGGAGTCAGCCCCAGAGATGCGGCGATCGCTTCCACCAGTTCGATCAGTTTAACCGGTTTATTATTTCCCAGGTTGATGATCTCAAAAATAGTATTGTTGTCAAAAATATACCGGAGGGCCGCAGTAATTCCGGATACAGTATCCTTCCAGTAGGTGTAATCGCGGCTGGTACTGCCATCCCCATACAAATGAATGGCTTCTTTACGAATTATTTTGCTGACAAATTTATGAATGGCCAGGTCGGGTCGTTGCCGTTCTCCGTACACGGTAAAAAAACGAAGATTAATGATATCAAAACCATGCAGGTCATGGTAGGTATAGTTCATCAGTTCGCAGGACCTTTTTGTAAACGCATAGGGCGATACCGGCTGATCAACCGGCTGATCCTCTGCAAAGGGAACTTGTTCGGTATTGCCGTACACGGATGAAGAAGATGCGAATACCAGTTTTTTTACTCCTTTCTGGTTCATCCACTCCAATAGATGATTGGTCAGCAAAATATTGGTGTGGATATAATCTGAAGGTGCATTTAAAGAGGGCTGCACCCCGGCTTTGGCAGCCAGATGAATCACCGCATCGGGTAGTTCGCTAAATTGATCCAGGTCATCCGGGTTGCCCAGGTCTCCTTCAATAAATTCAAAGGATGGATGATTGATAATGGCTGCTATGTTTCGCTCCTTGTATGACCGGGGATAAAAAGGATCAAAATTATCAATTCCCGAGACCCGGTAGCCAAGCTCTATCAACTTTTCGCAAAGATGACTGCCAATAAAACCCGCTGCCCCCGTAACTAAAATTCGTTTATTCATTCCTTGTCAGATTTTCGTAGATAATAGTGTAGAGCCTGACTCCTTTTTCGAGGTTGAAATAATCATCCGCATAGGAACGGAGTGTTTCTTTTTTTACCGGCAGTGTTGCTACCAGTTCGGAAGGAAATGTTGCTTCGTTGTAAATTATCCCGGATTTAGGATAATGAGCAAAAAGATACTCGACATCACCCACTCCCGGAGGAGCAACAGCCGGTAACCCACAAGCCCAGTACTCGGCGAGTTTGGTGGGGGAGCGGCCTGCAACGGAAAACTGATTCATATAATTGATGACACCCAGGTCAGCTGCCATCAGGTAGTCCCCAACCTGCGAATAAGGCAACGAAATAGAAAATATTTTTCCGGCATTTTTTTCCTGCTCCAGCCCCGTAACTCCGTCTTTAGACAGAATGAGGATACAGGCTCCGGGTTCCTGTTCTTTTATTTTATTATACACTTCCAGTAAAAAAGCAATATTATAATTAGCCCCAAATCCACCGCTGTATAATAACACAAATGCATCCACAGGAATCTCCAGTTTTTTCCTCACTTCATTCCGGGTGGCAATATCATAGGGTTTGAATACGTCCAGGTTGACACAGGTAGGTATAATATGAATTTTATACGCTATCGCCGGCTTTATCTTCTCTATGGCTTTTTGCGAAGCATGGGTAAGCGTGACAATGGCATCCGACTGTTCATAGAACTGTTCTTCTTTTTTCCGGAAATAGTTGGTGACGCTACGGTATAAGAATTTTCGCTGGTCCCAGTATCCTGCTTCTATCTTTTCATCGATCCAGAAACCCCGCATATCAAAAATAAAACGGGTGCCGTATTTTTTCTTCATCCACAACCCTACGATCGCTGTGATATAACTGCGGCAATGAACGATCCTGAATTGTTTGACCTTGTTCAGTTGTCCCGCTTTTTTCTTAATGCGCCACACATCATATAAAGTAGAGAATACAGGTGGAGATTTGGTATAGAATAAGGGGTGCCAGCTGATACCTGCTTTCAAACATTTTTCACGGATCTCGTTCCCTGATTTTTCATAGCGGTCCTTCTTATCACAACTGATGATGCTGATATCGTAAACCCGGGAAAGTTTTTCCATATAAGACAATACCTGCGATTGACCGAGGGGATCCGTCATACCTTCATAGGAAATATATAGAACGCTAGTCTTGTTGCTCATATAAAAACCAATGTAATACGGTTAATGCCCAGATCCTGTTGTACAGGTAATTGTCTTTTCCGGCCCTGAATTTCCGGACCAGTTCTTCTACTATTTCATATTTTACTATTCCTGCCTGTTCAATGACGGGCTTTGAACAATATTTATCCACCAGCCATTTCAAATCGCCCTGTAACCATTTTTCAAGTGGCACACCAAAGCCCCACTTGGGCCGGTCGAGTAAAGCAGGTGGTACATACTCATACAAAACTTCTTTCAGCAGGTATTTCATTACTCCCTGCTTATTGATCTTAAGAGTCGGAGAAAGATTCAGGGCAAATTCTACCAGCCGGTAATCCAATAAAGGCACCCTTGTTTCCAGGCTATATTTCATACTGGCCCGGTCCACTTTTACGAGGAGATTATCTTTCAGGTAGTTTTCAATATCCCAAAAGCTGGTTTGCTCAACAATATCTAATTGACGGCCTGTATAATCATTGTTGAATGCATCAAAATCAGTTTGCCCATTTATTAAAAGAGCATTGATCTCCTTCTCTGTAAAAAAATAATGGTCCTGGCTAAAAAGATGACTCTTAAAATGGGCGGAAGGATGACCGGCAAATAATTTACCGATCCGCTTATACCGGCTGCTCAGCAGCGTGGAGCCGGCATGGAGCAGGGGTGCACCGATCTTCAATAGCGGATTTTGCAGGCGCTTTGCCCAGAGATAGCTGCCATAACCCCAAAACAATTCATCTCCCCCATCACCACTCAGCGCCACGGTCACATATTCACGGGCCAGTTTGCTGACCAGCATTGTAGGAAAAGCGGAAGAATCACAGAATGGCTCATCATATACCTGGAGAAAATCCGGTATCATCTCCAGCATTTGCTGCTGCGATATCGGCAATTCATAATGCTCGGTACCCAATTGTTTGGCAATAGCTGCCGCAAAAGGAGCTTCATTTATTTTTCCGTCTGTCACGGCGATGCTGAATGTCTTTACTTTTTTAGTTGCCACTTTAGTTGCAATGGCGGTAATGATACTGCTGTCGGTGCCACCACTTAAGAAGGTGCCGATCGGTACATCGCTCACCAGTTGTTTTTCTACCGCATCTTCCAGCAGGGACTTTAGTTCTTTTTTGGCCGCCGCTTCATCTGTCAACACTGTGGGGCTAATCTTATCCTGTATTTTCCAGAAAGAATGTTCTGCATAGGAAATAATAGCACCCGCTTGCATACTGATGGTAGCATAAGAGCCGGCGGCTAATTTTTTTACGCCCTGATAGATCGTATGCGGATGAAGGATATAACCAAGATGTAAAAAAGAAGGGATGATATCCCGGTTAACCGAAAGTAAGGGCTCGGCTTTCCGGATGGCTTTTAATTCGGAGGCAAATATAAATCCTGCTGCAGTATGATAATAGAAAAACGGTTTGATGCCGATATGGTCTCTTGCCACCGTGAGGATATGCTCTTTAATATCCCAGATCGCAACAGCGAACATTCCATTCAACCAGGAAAAACATTCATTACCATATTTGGCAAAAGCTTCGAGTATCACTTCTGAATCGGAACTGGAACGCCAGGGATGCGTTGAAAATTTTTGAGCCCTGATCTCTTCATAATTATACACTTCTCCATTATAGACCATCACATAGCGGCCGCAATGACTGTACATAGGCTGGTTGCCTGCAGTACTCAGGTCAATGATGGAGAGGCGACGGTGTCCCAGTCCAATATTGCAGCCGGCTGGTGTATCAAAATAATAGCCATCTGCATCAGGGCCGCGGTGTTTTACACTATCTGTAATAGCCTGCAGGTGATCCCTGTTATACTTAGCTGATAAAAAACCTGTTATTCCACACATGCGGTGTGCTTAATTTTTATTGTAAGAATTTTTTAGTTGTCGCACTATCTCTCGCTTTTTGTTATGCCGAGGCACGAGGCATCTCCCTCCCGCGACGATTGCCGAGTTCAACGCTCCGTAAGCGAGACTCCTCGGCACCCTGTACTGAGGCACGAAGTATCGGAGTGACAAATTGGTTGGAGCTTTGCGTTTCTTAATTGGTAGTACACCCATCAAATCTTGTGTCTTTTTGTTGTCGTGCAGCCTCTCGCTTCTTGTCGTGCTCCGCCTCTCGTTTGGTCATGCCGCCCCTTTTGGTCATGCCGCCCCTTTTGGTCATGCCGAGGTACGAGGCATCTCATTACAAGGCCAGATGACGGGCACCTTTACTTCTCAATTAAACGCTCCGTAAGCAAGACTCCTCGGCACCCTGTACTGAGGCACGAAGTATCGGAGTGACAAAATGGTTAAGGCTTTGCGTTTTTTAATACGCTATGCGATGCTCAATTGTCGTGCCGCTCCTTTTGGACATGCAAAGGCACGAAGTATCGGAGTGACAAAATGATTGAGGCCTTGCGTTTTTTAATTGGCTAACTAAAAGTCTATTCTTTCGGGAAGCTAGTCGCCGGTTTGGAAAAAATAGCTTTGAGCCAGCCGGAAAAAGTACCGGTATCAATGACCAGCGTAATAAGCATGACCATAAAAAATACCGCCGGATTAAACAGTTGCTGCACACCAAATTCATACCGGTGTGCCAGTATCCTTTTTGCAACACGGGCCATCAGCCACAAAGGAATAAGCAGGAGCCAGTACCCACTGTGAAAAATGGCCAGCAAAATGGGAACCAGCATAAAAGCGTATTGCCGGGCCAGGCCATAATGCCAGTAAGCTTGTCTGCCTGCCCAAACATTGTATTTCGAATAAAGATCAAATCGTTTATACGTGGTCCAAAGTGTAGGACGAAGCTGCCAGGTGATCATGGCAGCAGGTGCTGTTACGATTTTATAACCCAGTTGCGCTGCTTTCTCCATGAAAATAAGATCCTCTGCTGCCCGCCAGTCGGGGAAGCCGCCAACTTTTGTCCATACTTCTTTTTTCAATAAACAGGAAGCAATGAATATGCCCCGGATAGCATCGGGTTTCAACGGTGGCACATAAGCGATAGCTGCCGCTTTTTCAAATAAATTGCTGATACGGGGTGAATAGTTTCCATACACAATGGCAGCATCGGGTTCGGCCATCGCCTTCTCTGTTAATTGCTGCAGCCAGTTTTTATCCAACCGGATACCGGCATCTGTAAAAGCGATCCATTCACAAATGGAATGTTCCGCACCGATATTTCGCCCTTTACCGGGCATGGCCCTTCCGGCTTCAATTACTTTATACCGGCTATTGTGACCCACCCTTTTTTTCAGTAAGGAAACGGTATTATCAGTAGAACCTCCATCCACCAATATCACTTCGTTCGGTGGAAGGGTGAGCTCTTCAATAGTGGTTATAAGCTCTTCAATGCTCCGGCTTTCGTTGAAAAGCGGAATGACCAAAGAAACGGAAACAGGCTCGCTCATGTGGCTATAAAGCTGATTGTTTGGGCGCTTTTACAAAAACACTTTTAAGCTTTTTATAAGCAGAGGAGGTACCTAACTTACAGTAAAGGTATTTGTGAAGATTACTGTAAGAAAGAATTCCACGGGGATATTGCTGCATGGCGAGACTGGCCATTTTTGAGGCCAACTTTGCATCACCGCCCTTTGCATAATAACCCCCACTCATGAAAAACATATTCATCATAGCTTCATTCTTCAGTTTCAGAATATCTTCCGGGAGATCGGTGCGGGAGAAATATTTATTATACATATACTCCAGTTCCGGGGCTGCTTTGATGGCCTGTGCAACAGTTTTTGATTCAGCATGCAGGCGATAAGTAGAAAGTAGATCGGGTATGTGTACGATCTTAAAATATAGCCCGGCACGGAGCCAGAGATCCCAGTCCATAAAGTAATAGAATTTAGGATCCAGTTCTCCCACTTTTTCGATCACATGTCTCCAGTAAAAAGAAGATGGCTGGCAAACCGTATTGGTGCAGGTTGCCACAAAACGGTTATAGTCAAAACCAAAATCTTTTTTAGGTGGTGGTAAAGGAGTTCCGTCTGCTTCGGTCAACAGTGTTTCTCCAAATACAACACTGGTATCCGGATGATTGAGCAGGTACTCTACCCCGGTTCTTACACCGCCGGGTAAAAAAGTATCATCTGAATTCAGCCAGGTAATGATCTGGCCATTTGTCATTTGCCAGCCCTTATTAATGGTAGGGGTCTGGCCCATATTTTTTTGTGTTTCCCAGCGTATCCGGCCTGTGTATTCCCGGAGGATCGCTTCTGTTTCATCGGTGGAGCCATCATTGATCACAAATAGTTCGATATTCGGATAATCCTGTGATAAGACGCTTTCAATCGTTTCTCTTAAAAAAATTCCCTGATTGTAAGCTGGGGTAATCACCGTAACAAGGGGCAGCTGGTCATTCGTCATAAAAAATAAATTAGTATCAGATCTGGTTATTTGATGTTGTGGAATGAAAATTCTTATTTGTTCCATATATCCAGTCGTCCAGGTAAGCAAAGCCGGTATTTCTTGATTTTATTTCAAACCCATGCTGGGCGAGAAAATCTGTAACTAATTGTTTGGTCCTAAAAAAATCGTTGCCTTCCTTTTCATAGCGAAAGTCATGACAGGCAATCGCAATATTCCGCACCTTTTGGATTTGCTCTGGTTTTATACTCTCGATGATAAATCTTTCAGCCCCCTCGATATTCGACTTCAAAAAGTCTATCCTGTCTATCAAATTAGAAGTAATAAAAGTATCCATTGTAACTGCCGGAATCCCTTTCTCAACAGGGCTGATTTCTTTAATATGTTTTGTCTGGTAGGATGAACGATCATCTTCAATATCTACTTTCCCATTCTTATTAAAAATCGCCAGATTAAAAACTTTGGTTTGGTTGTGTCGGTTCAAATCTACCGTTTTCTGCAGCATCTCAAAAACTGCAGGATTGGCCTCTATAGAAAAAACCTTGCCTTTGTCTCCAGTCAAATTTCCATACACTAGCGCTTCTTCGCCTAAACCTGCGCCAATATCAATGATCGTATCTCCTTTTTGCGGCTCATAAAAATACAGGCTTTCTTCACGTGCCTTTTTCAGCAGTATATCAAAACTAATGGCCCATTCAAAAAGTTCACTTGGCAAATAGATATTCTCCACCTTGTACATGAAAAAGCGGTCCTGACGGAACGACTCAAAGTATTGCAATTTCAATCCATGTTTCTTAAAAAAATAACTTATCCATAGTTTTCTAAAACTTCGGTATTTTATTTTAGCCGCGACGTTGATAAAAAATTGCTTATCCATGTGTTTTTTTAAATTTGCTCATTCCGTTCCAAAACTTGGGCTGTTTCACCTATTTAATGAGGGCAGCCCGCACCATTTCCTCAATAGTCGTACGCATATCATACTCAAACTTCCAGTTGGGATAATGCTGCTGAAATTTCCTTACATCACTAACGTACCACATATGGTCACCGCTCCTCGCTTCATCGAGGATCGTATAATCCAGTTTGTATCCGCTGATCTCTTCTATCATAGTAATAGCTTCCAGCATGGAGATATTGGCAAACCGGGATCCCCCGATGTTGTACACTTCGCCCTGACGGGGTGCCTGGAAAAATTCCCAGAAGGCATTGATCAGGTCCTTACTGTGTATATTATCCCTTACCTGCTTTCCTTTATATCCAAAAACCCGGTAAGGCTTATTGTTTACAGCGCATAAAATTAAATAGGCCAAAAACCCGTGCAGTTCTGCCCCGCTATGTGCAGGACCTGTGAGGCAACCACCCCGAAAGATAGCTGTGTTCATACCAAAGTATTTACCATACTCCTGCACCATGATATCGGCGGCGGCTTTGCTGGCACCAAAAATACTGTGCTTCGAATTGTCTATGCTCATCGATTCGTCTATCCCAAACTCATAAAAGGGATGAGTGGAGTCAATTTCCCAGCGGGTAACTTTTTCTACCAGGGGCAAATAATTCGGTGTGTCACCGTACACCTTATTGGTACTGGTAAAGATGAAGATGGCTTGCGGGCAATATTTCCGGGTGGCTTCCAGCATATTCAACGTACCAGTGGCGTTTACTCCAAAATCAGTAAAAGGCTCTTTGGCCGCCCAGTCGTGCGAAGGCTGTGCAGCCGTATGGATCACACCCGCAATAGACTTACTGTATTCGGCAAATACTTTTTCGATGGCATCGTAATCCCGGATATCAACCGAATAATGTTTATATTCTGAAAATTCATTCTCCAGTTTTTTTTGATTCCACTGGGTACTGGCTGCTTCGCCAAAGAAATAGGATCGCATATCGTTATCAATACCGACCACCCGAAAACCTTTTTGATGAAAGAACTTACTGGCTTCACTGCCGATAAGACCGGCTGAACCTGTAACAATGATTGTTTGCATGGATAAAATTATTTTTTGTAATTTTTTTCAAAAATATATTTCAACCCATCTTCCAGAGAAGTAGATGGTTTGTATTGAACATACTCGAATAATTTCTTAGAACTGCCCACTCTTCTCTCCACTTCGTAATCGTACCGCTTATCCGGTGCTTCTATAAAAAGAATTTCGGAGGAGGAATTAGTAATTTCTTTGATGCGTTTAGCAAGGTCGATAACACTTAGTTCATTTTCATTGGCAATATTGAATATTTCAAAATTTAGATCTTTATTCATAAGACGAATACAAGATTCAATCGTGTCATCGATATACGTAAAATCTCTTGTTTGAAGGCCTTTACTAAAAACAGTAATAGGTTCACCTTTCAATGCTTGTTCAAAAAAGCGGGGAATTACCATACGGTTATCCTGGTTGTATCCATAGACATTAAAAAACCGAAGTGCTACGGATTGTATTCCTTTTTCGTCATTTAATGCAGAAAGGTAAATTTCATTATATCGTTTTGCCATTGCATAACTGGTACGTGGGTCTACCATTATTTTTTCATCTACTGACTTTTCCATAGCTGAATGGCCATAAATACCGCTGGTAGAAGCGTAGAGAATTTTTTTTATGCCATTATTTAATGTAGCAATAGCCACATTCCTCATTCCAACGGTTTCCACATCCATTGTTTCCACCGGATTATCTGCTACAATATCAACACCTAATATTGCTGCCAGGTGAAAAATCACATCACAATCTTTTGATGCTTCCTGAACTGCCTCCAGGTCCCGGATGTCTTTATTAAAAAAAATTACTTTACGAAAGATAGCAGGATCAATTTTATTCCCCCGCACCAAATTATCTAATACAACTACTTCATGTCCGTCTTTCACCAGTCGATGCACAAGATTGCTTCCAATAAATCCGGCTCCGCCAGTTACTAATATTCTCATTTTGATAGGTTTAATATTTAATAATAATTTTTCAGTTTTATTGCGAAAACCCGGTTTCATTAAATAAATAATATTTTATCCTCCTTAGCCACCGGGGATACTTTGATCGGGTCGATTGCATAACTGGAAATTTTTTATTTATTTGACGGGAATCCTTCCCTGCAATGCTTATTCCTTTTTTAAAACAGTTGATATATGCATCCACCATCCTTTCAACGCTAAACTTCTTTCCAACTTCCCAGGCTGCTTTTCGCATTCGGAGTAAGTCAGTCTTATTCCCATATAAATAAACAAGTCTTTCAACAAATTTTTCAAGACCACCAACAGGAATTAAAAATCCATTTTTATTACTTTCTATAAGTTGAATACTGCCACTTGGTATATCCGTTACTACCGGGCAGCAGCCATTGGCCATCGCTTCAATAAGTGATATGGAGAATCCTTCTGAAGATGAAGTAAGTATAAAGACATCTGAGTTTTTAAGTGCCTCCAAAACTTTATCACCAGGAACCCAGCCCAACATTTCTACATTACCTTTTGCTATTTCAGCGGATAAATCCTTTTTAATATTCAGGTATTCCGACCCATCTCCTATAATCTGAAAATGATACTTAATATCGCTGACAGCAAGCTTTTTTATTATTTCCTTTACATCAGAAATTCTTTTTAGATACTCCTCCAACCGACCAGCAAAAATGATATGTAGTGGTTCAACATCAGTTCTTTCCTCTAGTGAAGTTGACGGTTTAATACCATAAGGGATCCATTCTATTTTTTCTTTGTCAATTTTGCTTACTTCATTGAAATTCTTACATATTTCATCACTAACGCCTATTGCAATAGTGATAAAATCTTTATAGTGCTTTGCCGGGTAATAATAATTATCTGTATTTGAATGGGCCGTGGCAAAAGTGGCAATTCCAGGATCGATGAATGGCAAAGCCAGCCAGCCAATATCGTAAGAACCGGAAATCAAATAAATATCCGGGCTTAACTGGTTAACCCACTCTGCCAATACAGGTGCCAGATCAGTAACCAGCCCTTTTTTCTTCCATGGTTTATCATGAATAATGGCCCCTGACTCATTAATAAAATCAAGCACCTTAACATTAGGCGTTCCTTTAACTACTAAGTGAACCTCGTGCCCATTTTGAACCAATCCTTTGATTAAACCGGGTAGATAAAGATTGCCTCCACCGATTATGGGTCCATCAATTATTGTTTCAATGACAACTATTTTCATTTTTCAACATTTTAGACTAACAACTATGTCAGTACTTTTCATAAACTCTGTTGTGTCCTACATTCAGCACATTCCTGAATCCAAGACCTTCGATTATTTCACAGGCCCTTGATACTTCTTTATGTCCCTTCCAAAACAGAGAGCCTTCGAGAAACCAGGAGGCATCATCCATAACCATATAACCCCCTTTATTGATCAGGTCGGAATAATGACGGATATCCTGTTGAGCTCCTTCATAACTATGATCCCCGTCGATATAGATCAAATCAAACTTTTGACCGGCCACAGCTGATAAAATGGCCGGGTTATTGGAATAGCCTTTATAAATCTTCACCGCATCGTAAGAAAGCCCAAAATGTTCAAATAACCTTCTTATTATTATAGCATAATCTTCAATCAGGTAATTATTGCCGTCCGCTACGCATTTTCGATAAGCCGGGCTGACTCGTAGTTTGATCTTATTGATAAAGCGGTTATTCAGCAGCTTATTCTTTGGAACATTCCCTTCCATAGGAGTGATAGCTGCTATTTCCGCTTGTCTGTTAAATTCTTTTGTTAGCAGGGACCACAGGCTGATGACTTGTCCTTTAAAAACACCGATTTCCAGCATTCTTACTATGGGTAATTTTTTATGTAAATCCTCCAATAGCAGGTACCACATATACTGGAATGCCCTGTCACCAAAGCCGAGTTTATTTTTTTCAATATAATCCCTGTGGTTCTTTAAGAGCGCCTGTTTGTTGGTATTTGCTGTAAACTCCAGGTGAACCTTGTCATTGTTTGCACCTGTATTTTTATAGCTATCAATGTAGGTCTGAAGTGTATCCATAGTATTTGAGATATGGTCAGGTATTTGATTTTCTTATTTTATATTTTACCATTTGCTTGTAAATCAGCAGACCAAGTTTATTAAACTTATGATTGAACTTATTTTGAAGATGGCCTTTAAGGTAGAGCCGATCCGTTAGTTTTTTTAGGTCCGGCATCCTGTCGAACTGGTGGAGTACATTGACAACCCTGCCGTTTAAAACCCTCACTTTGTCTTCCTTATCGATCGTATAATTTTTTTCGTAGGATAAGGTCAGGATGACCCCGTCATCATTATTCAGAAATTTCAGGTTATCCAGCATACCGGTATAGATCATATAATTATGCAGGGCCTGGTCGATGGCTTTTTTGGCATCGGGCACTTTCCGGATCTCTTCCAGCATTTTAACCAGGTAGGCCATCACATCGGTTACTTTACCCCAGGTGGTACCAGCACAGGAAATGATCTTATCGCCTACTTTAGCCATTCCTTCCTGTCCATACACATACTTCATCCAGGGGCCGTTAAAAGAACAATCTTTTAGTTTTTTTGTGGGTCCTTCCAGGGCACAAAACAACCCGTCCCCCAATTCAAAATCAAAGGGGTCCCGTTGGAAATAGACATCCCGGACATCCGTTAGCAGGACATATTCATATTGCTCTTTGTTTCTTTCGAGAAAATCATAATAGAGGTAGTGGCGATAGTTAAAATAATTGATCGGTTTCCGGAGTTCGAAAATTTTCCCGGCCAGGTTGCCCTCCGGCAGTGAGTCTACGGTTTTGAAGAATTGGATCATCACACCCTGCTTTCGCAAAAGCCGGATAGTGCGTGGGGTTGTTTTAGCACCCAGAAATAAGCAAAGATCTCCTTTGAAACCGGTCCGGTTCAGGGACAAAACAAATTTCTTCACCTGGTGAAATGTGTAGTTGTCCAAAATTCCAAGAACAAGATTTTTTTTCATTCGTAACAGATCTTTTATTTGGCAACAGTAATGATCAGCTCTTCTTTATGCTTAACGACAGCATTAGCAGGAATTGATTTGTAAATAAGGCAATGGGCACCAATAATCACATTATCACCTATCTCAACATTGTTGAGGATAGTTACATTGCTTCCTATCCAGCAATTTTTGCCGATCTTAATCGTTCCGATAGTATAATCATCTTTTCCGAGGATCAATGTGCAATCTTTTGCATACTGGTACTGATGATTATGGTCATACAATTTGACCCCTTCGCCAAAAACTGTTTTAGCTCCAATTTCAATTCTCCCTAAACAATTAATAGAACAATAGTTATTAAAGAAAACCTTTTCCTCAATAATAAGTGTTGCATTCGGGTATATCAATACATTACAGAATTTTCTGAAAAAAACCTCCGGGGCAATATCAATTCCGGCAACGGCTCCCGGGATAAAAAAAGAAGTCCCTTCACCCGTTGTCACATTGATTGCGATTTTGCTATTAGCTAATTTCCTGGCTTTATGCAATTCACCCTGTGCCCTGGCATACATGAGAAAAGGGAAAAATCTGGAAATAACTCTTATGAGGGTCTTTTTAATAATATTCACTATTTGAAATTACTTATGTTTCTTAACTACGTTCTGCTACAGTTGTTGTAAAACAACCTGCTCGAACTGATCAATTGGGATGGAGAGGTTACATCCTTTACCTACAAATTGTTTACCCGAATCCGGTACTCCATTAAAGTAATAATACTGATGGTTCAACGAGTCTGCCAAATGCCAATATCCCACATTATGGGGACCATTTTCCTTTCTTCTCAACTCAATAACTTTGCTTTCGGGATGCATTAATATACAATTTGTCAACCCTGCTCCATGTATTCCCAGCAAAGTATTGCAAGAAGAAAAGATAATTCTCTGTTCTGACAGGGTTAAGTCTTCCCCGTATAAAACATCAAATTGATTAGCCTTTAGCATATCAAGCAATGATTTTTCGTTAACGACTTTTCGGAACCCCGCCTTTTCCCTGGAGATATAAATTCGCCTGTTGCCTGGTTTAGTATTCCCAATAAGTTTATGCTGCATTTTTTGCATCAGCTCCGGATACATTTGACCGGAGAGTGTAACAGGAGAAATATAATAGAGGTTTTTAATTTTGTAAAATGCTTTTTCATTCATCAGAATAATATCACCGAACTGTATTTGCAACAGGGCCAAACTCTCCAGCCCGATAGTCCTGATATAGGGCGTGTCTGGCAGGATGAGTGTAAATTCAGCTGCTTTCTCTCCGACACATAATAGTTTAGGGAGTGTATCTACAAACCAATGAAAATGCCCCGTTGACCAAAGATCTGTTACAAGTAAGTATTTTTTGTTATCATCCAGGCGCTGCTTTTTTCCGGTAAGAATTTTTTTGACCAGATGCTTCATCCTGTAATAAGGCATTTGATCAGGAGATGCAAGCGTTTCTCTTACCGGGATCCCGTAACGATAAATTACAGAATCAGGAGAAACCCAGGCACTACCTATTCTTCTCAGGTAAGTATCAATGGTAGGATATTTTTTCTGGTCTTTAAATTCTTCAATGTCATCTTCTACCATATTCACGGGCCACCGATGCTGAACCATTTTCGATGGTTGAAGTAATACATTATTATTTTCCCTGTCCCCCATTTTATTAGTTAGATTCAATATTTGTTAACCGGCAAATATTCATTACGGATATAAAAAACTGTGCAGACATTACTCAGTAAAATATTTTTGGCATAGGCTGTATAACCCTTCTCTGCTAAGAATATTCCTGCGGTAGAATGAAGCACTTCAGGAAAGCTCAATACATCATTTTGTTCTATTGAAATTACTTTGGGCATTACCGCATCCAGGTTCATCCCCGCAAGGATCTCCATTTCAAAACCTTCTGCATCAATATTCAGGTAATCGATTGTTTTGATATCGGGGTATTTTTCCAGCAATGTGGCAAAAGTAAAAACCGGTACTTCGACTGTTTTTTTAACCTGCCCGAAAACGCCCAGTTTTACCAGGTTATCTTTAGAGAAAGTATTCATCACTGAATTTTCGTCCAGCATATAATAGGTCATGCTTGCATCCTCTCCACCGATACCGGCTTCGATATTAATATCCCTGCCCCGATAGCGATCAAACAAGGCTTTAGAACCGGGTCTTGGATCTATATTCACCCCTCTCCAGCCGGCTTTATATAACAGGTAGGTATTGGAATGCCGGAAAGGATGATAAGAGCCAATATCCACATAAAAGCCATTCTTAACCGGTAGCAAAAAAGAAAATGTCTTTGACAGGATCGCATCTTCCCCGGCCTGGCTATAATAATCAGTATCATTCTTAATACCTAATACTCTTCGTACGTTTCGCTTTATTTTTCGGATCATTCCATAAAAATTTAAACCTGCTTTAATTTACCTGCTACTGAAATTATTTATTTCAACAATATCAGAAAAAGAGCTTGCCGATATATTTTTAAACGCTCATAAAATAATTTTTCCGTTTAGTATTCTATAATCTTTCTACTATTCACATTACAGTAATAACAAATACACAGCTTAATATCCAATTACCTTTTAAATGTTTTCCTTATCCTGTTGCTTATCCATACACGTTCTTCCTCGCTGATTATTTTTTTCCAGGCTAGCCAGGCATAGGCAACAAAACTAAGGGGGATTAGCAGCAGCAGCCACAAAGAAAAATTATCGTAACAGAGTGCCACTAATACGGCTGGTAAAAAGACCAAGACACCCAGCACAAAATTGCCCAACTGTTCTTTAAAATTATACGAAAGACCTGTGTATTTTTTGGTATAGCCTATAAAGATCAGGGAATTGACGGTCTCCTTGATGGCAAAGGCCATGGCCGCACCAAATATACCAAATTGGTGGATCAGGAAAATGGTGACCAGGATATAGGGCACTATCTCCAGTCCAAACACTCTTGCAAACACATCGGAACGACCCGATGCCATTAACACACAATTGGGCACGTACACAATGATGTTGAAAGAGATGCCTGCCAGCAGGATATAAAAGGGATAGATACTCTCCACGCCAAACTCTTTTCCCGCCCACAAAGTCAAAAAGGGTTTTGCAATGATCAACAAGAACATGACGGAAGGGATCAATCCCAGTAAACCGATCTTAACAGTACGGGAAAACAAACTCTTTAATTCTTCTTTTCTTTCAGGGGACAGCATTTGTGAAAAAGCCGGGATCAGGGTCTGCACCATGGCCATCGAAAACATGGTTGTCATTGCGGCAAAAGTGGCCGCGACAGAATAGTATGCCAAGGATTTGACCGATACCAGTCTTGTTAATACCAGTTTCTCCAGGTTATTCATCAGGGTAAGCCCGATCGCATAAAGCACCACATTGCCTCCAAACTTTAATAAGGGCCGGGCTGCTTCTTTGCTGATCGTTCTTTTATAAAGCTGCGGCAGCAATTTCCCTGAAACAAGGATATGGGCTATCATTATCACCAGGGCTGCAACAAAAGCTACAATGGTTGCTTCAATTATTCCTCCTCCCAGGTATAAGACCACCGGAGTGGTTAGTGTCATCAGAATCTTTGTACCTGCATTGATCAGTACGTTCAGGTCCATCCGCATTCTTGACAACTGAGGTGTATTAAATACATTCCCTACTGTGCTGAAAACAAAAGCAACGGAAGTGATTTTCAGGGCTACGCCGGCTGTTTTGCGAAGATCTATCGGTACATTCAATAATTCTCCCACGATCCAATCTGAAAAAACAAACATGGGTATGGCTATCAGCAGGCAGGAACTGAAGGCGATCACGGCAGCGGTCCTGATCACCAATCCTTCTTTTTCAGGTAAGCCTTTTCCATAAGCCTCAGAGCCGAATTTGGTAGAGGCCATGCTCATCCCAAAATCTGCAAAACTGAAATAGCCTGAAATTAATCCTACCAGAATTAACACCCCATAGGATTCAGACCCCAGGTAGCGGATCACAAAGGGGGAAGCAATAAAGGTTGAAATGAGCGGTAATAACTGACCGACCAAAACCCAGAAACTCCCCTTCATCACTTTACTCGTCATGCCAGTACCAGACGGTTCCTTTTCTATTGCTGTCACTATTGTTTAGCAGTTTTTATTTTATCAGCCATTTTAATATTTTAATTAGCTGTGCTGGTTTGATCGTATCCGTAAAATTTTTCTCCACGCTGTTAAACTATAATAGCGCCAATGAACAAGTTTTGTCAATTTTATAAGGTACCTGTTCGAAATTTTTGCAATAGCAGCGACAACTTATTGATGACTTTAAACTTTCTGGAATTATAAATATTTAAAATTAAGTTTGGATATTCATTCGTTAGCCACTCGTCACGAAGTGATGGGTCATTCTCAAAAGCTTTTTTGAGATATCCTGTTGCTTTTTCTATATGCTGTTCATAGAATTGCAATCTTGCAAGTTCGCTATAGATCGATGCTTTTTGCTTTATAAGCAATTCTTGTATCCGTCCCTCAAAATGCGTAATTAAAAAGTCTATAACTTTTATAATATTTAAAGTTTGAAATTCCCTGGATTTCATGCTCCATAATCCTTTACCATGCCGGCGATAAACTGCCATTACATCCGGCAGGTATTTAATTTTTCCAAACTGGGCATTTAACATGTGTAAGACATAATCTCCGACAGGAGATTCACTAAACCATGAAGGAAAATCTTTAAAAAGTCCATTTCTATATACAACTGAGACTGTGTTTAAAAAATTCCCTTTTGTCAGGTCGTCAATTGTATACTCTTTAATTACCTCACTTGTTTTTGATGTTTCCAGTTTCAGATTTTTTTTTCCATACAAATCATATACACGGTGACAACAAATAGAAAAATCAGGATTTGCCTCTAAAAAATCTACCTGCTTTTGTAGTTTATGATTATCAATCCAATAATCATCGCCCTCGCAAAGTGCTATATATTTGCCCTTACAGGCTTTTATTGATCTTTCAAAATTAACATTCATCCCCAGATTTTTTTTGGAGGATAAAAGTCTTATTTTATCAGGGTATCTTTTTAAAAAGTTTTCGCAAATTTTTCCTGTATTGTCTGTACTGGCATCATCGCCAATTACAATTTCAACATCAAAATTGGTTTCCTGTGCAAGCATACCTTCAATAGCCTGGCTTATAAATTTTTCCTGGTTATACGTTATACAGCAAACACTCAGCTTCATTTCCTGGTAGATTTTGCAGGTACTTCTATTTCCGTATCGTTGGCCGATACATTTTCAATAAACATTTATACTATCAATCTTCGGGCTCCTATTACTAGCAGGATAAATAAATTAAAATCAAATCTTGGGGCAGTTATGCCCTTTGTTTATCCGAATAATACCCGATGCATTTTTGCGGATAGCCACTTGCTTTCATCTTCTCAATAACAACATCCACATTATATTTAACGTTCTTAAATATCATTTGATTGCTGCCCACATCATACAGCATGTAACTGGCTACGTTTATGTATTTCCGGTTCTGCCCCACACTTCCCGGGTTAAAGAGCCTGTAACCATTATTTTCCAGCTTAAACTGGTGATGTGAATGACCAATCACCCAATTCCGGTCCAGTTTTACCGGAGTATCCTCATAAATCTTTTGCCCGCCAATCGTATGACAAAAATTTACATCTTCCCTTTTATAGTCGTATCCCCATTTCTCAATTTCATTAAACCGCTCAAAGTCCTGCACACAGATATTAAAAAACTCCTGCACCAACCCGTTGCTACCGGGATACGTATTATTTAAAAAGGCATCTTCATGGTTTCCCCTGATTATTATGGTGTTTGTAAGACTCAGGGCCAGGTCAACACATTCATTACTCCAGGGGCCGTAATTCACCAGGTCTCCGAGGCAGATACTTCCGTCCACCGTTCCGCTATCTTTTAATACGGCTTCAAAAGCAGGAAGATTACCATGAACATCACTGTAAACAAGAAGACGCATAGTGGATATATTTGCTAAACCCGTCAATAAAGTTAACCATGGGCTTCCACTCCAATAACTTTGTGGTTCGTGTTATATCAAAAGAAAAGGATGGCGTATTGTCAATACCTGTCAATTCAAGTTTACATCCGTCTACCCTGTCCACAATCAGTTTAGCGATTTCCCTGTTACTGATGGAAACGCCGGATGCACCAATAGTCGTTTCATTGGTATTACTTGTTCCTGCCTTGATAAAAAGATCTGCTGCATCATTTATATGAAGATAATCGTTGCATCGTTCCCCTGTTCCCAGGAGCATAACCAGCTTTTCCTTTATAGCCCTTTCAACCATTTTCGGAATCATTGAATTGCTGTTCATACCTGTACCGTACAAATAGGTAAACCGGACTATTGCATACTGATCAAAAGAAGATACCAAAAATTCATCTGCCAGCTTGGACAATCCGTAAACAGATGGGTTATTGAAAGGCGTGTCAACTTTTATCTGGTCATTATGATTTCCATATACGCTGATACTTGAAGCATAGACAATTTTGCCAACCCTGTTCCTGCTCAAAAAATTCCTGATAGCTTCCTGTTGTTCCCTGAATTGCTGCCGGGTATTATCATAACCACCGATACAAATGAAACAGATGTCAATAGCTATGGTAAGTTCGCCGGCATCGAAATGTACGATAGTGCACCTGTTGTCAATGTTCTCTGCCAGTTTATGATAGACCGCCCAAACTTTGTATCCCTTTTCTAAAAGAGAAAAACAAACATTTCGGCCAAGAAAACCATTGGCCCCTAAAACAGCTGCATTCATTACAGGTTTGTATAATTTTTTCTTACCAAAACACCCTTATTTTGAAGGGTGTTGATGTCCTCATTCAATACAGGAAGTTCATTCCAATAGCGCAATATGGTCTTCTCCTCTATTGAAAATGACGGAACCTTTCCCTTGAGGAGAAAGTCAGCTATCATCAGCGGCTCATTAAATCCGCACAAAGCCCTTGAAGCGGTCGTTCCTGAACATCTTGCATTAAATTCAAACACATAAGAAATACCCCTTTCTATTTTTAGTTGTACATTAAAGGCGCCAACCGGTTGCATTTCATTTACAATTGATTTTACCAGCGCTTCCACAACCGGGTTTCGCTCAACAAAACACTTGTAGGTATCTCCATGCCTTAATGTTCTTCGAAAAACAATTACCCCCTTACATTCATTATCGAGGCAAATACTGCCACAAGTATATTCATCGCCCCCTATATACTCCTGTACCACATAGTGTGAAAGCTCAGCACCGTTAAGTAGTAAAAAACTTTCAAGCTCTTTATTACTTTTCAAAATATATACATTCTTAGAGCGGGCTCCTCCGGCTTTAGGTTTGACAACCAATGGAAATTTGTTCCAGGCACTCCCTTGAATAATCTCTTCCGCGGAGGCTGTTTGAGGAACCCTGAATCCCCGTGAGGTAAGCCAATTAAAAGTTTCAAGTTTGTCATCACTTATATTGATGACTTCCTGGTTACTAACGATCACTTTTGTACCTATTGCCAGAAATCTCTCCTGGTGCAGGGAAAGGGGTAATAATTCAACATCGAGCCCCGGAAATAATAAATCGCAACTTTCCTTTTTACAAACCTCCAGCAATGTGCTAATATAATTTTCATCGGCAGCGTAAGGAATTTTATACGCCTTTTCTGAAGCATACAGACCCGTACCCAGCAGATCCCCATCCAGGCTTACCAGGTTATAATCAGTTTGGTGAAGTGTCTTTAAGATACTTTGTCCAACACCTCCGCCTGCACCTGTTATAGCAATTGTATGCATACTACCAGAAAATTAAATTGTTGTATTTATAATGGAAATGATTCTATCCAGGTCTGGCTGGCTGATATCATAAAAAAGCGGAAGACATAAAATCCTCAATGAAATGTCATCACTGATTGTACAAGCCACTTTAACAGTATGAAAGGGCAGTGTATTCAGTGATGGATAGAAATAGCGCCGGCACAGGATGTCTTGTTTCTTTAATGCTTCAAAGACACGGATAAGGCTGTCTTCGCTTTCAAATAACACAGGGAAGTAGGCGTAATTATATGCAAGATCAGCCGGCAACTCAATCCTGCCAATAGCCGGGCTGAGTTGCCTATTATAATATGCGCAAATCCTTTTTCTTGTACTGATGATATCACCCACCTTAGGCAACACTGATAACCCCATTGCCGCATGAAACTCCGAGTTCTTGCCGTTGATGCCGATGGTGAAATAATCATCACCCACATGCCCAAACTGCCGGTATAACATCAGTTTCCGGGCCACCTCGTCATCTTCGGTAATTATACATCCACCTTCTACAGTATGAAAAATCTTGGTAGCATGAAAGCTGCAGGTGCTTATATCGCCATAGCTTACTAAAGATTTTCCTTTATAGCTACAGCCAAATGCATGTGCGGCATCATAAATTAATTTTAGGTTATGCTTCTGTGCTATTTTTTCAATCTTCTCTACCTCACAGGGCAAGCCAAATACATGTGTAGCCATTATGGCCTGGGTGTTTTCAGTAATTGCGGCTTCAATTTTATCTGCATCAATACAAAAATTGCGTTTGTTAATATCTACAAAAACCGGTTGACATCCTTCCCATAAAATGGCATTGGTGGTAGCCACATAAGAAAAAGGAGTTGTGATAACGTCTTTAGTGATGTTATAGGCCTTTAAGGCCATTTGCAGTACGATGGTACCATTGGAGGTAAAGAACAAATGTTTTACACCAAGGTATTCTTTCAATTTTGCTTCGAGCTCCTGCACCAACTCTCCATTGTTAGTAATCCATGCTTTATCCCATGCCCTTTTTAATATGGTAGTATATTCAGCAAAAGGTGGTAAGAATGTTTTAGTTACGTTGATCATTTTGTGGTAGCAAATAATACGGTTTCTTCAGCATGGATGGTGTAATGTCCGAGATATAATTTGTAACCGGCATTGAGGTCTATTATCCATTTTGGTATATTCAAAAAATCATCCATTCCATGGTATATTGCGATAGCTAAATCAGGTTTGAATTTCATAATAGTTCTTTTGGCCCCCTCTAATGCAAAAGGTTCAGCACCTTCAATGTCCATCTTAAGAAAATCTAATCTTGTCAGGCCTTTCTTCTCAAAAAAATCATCAATTGATACAGTTTCTGTGCTGCCAAAGGCGCCATCAAAATTTTGAGATGAAACGACACTACCGGGGCCATTATTTGAAAAGAAAACTTTTTGTCCCGAAATATTCCATACAGGGTTTTCTATAATTTCAATTTTTTCTGACAAGTGAGGATTGATAGCAATATTTTTTCTGAAAATTTCAATATTGCCGGGTATAAATTCAAATGTAAATACCTTCCCTTTTTCATTTAGCTTACTCGCAAAATATATTGCTGTATCACCCCAGCATCCACCTGCATCAATTACCACATCATCATTCTTAGCTTCTATCTGTACCTCTTCACTGTGATACTTATATTGCTCAAGAAAAAAATCTGTCAATATTCCCATCGATGTAAAATATAGCTGTACATTTTTTCCGAGACTTCTTAAATCATGTCTCGGTAGTTTAAAATGCATAAACTTTGGATCAATAACATCGCCTTTATCACTTATGTCTTTCAATTTCTTTAAGCTATCCCAATAAAAATCGGAATTGACAGCCAATTTAACATACCTGCTCCCCAACACCCTGAAGGCCCATATGTCAACTAATAATTTTTTTGAAGTTTCGTCAGACAATAAATCATATACGTATTGAAATCGATCTTTATTGACAGAGATCTCCTTTAATCGGACCAGGCTTTCTGTCAATTGCCCCTTTGAAATGAAACGTGTATCAATTTTTTTTCTAACAAGTCCTTTAATTCCCTTGTTTGATACGGGAGCACCAAATCTCTCTTCATCATGATTATTCTTATAATCATTATCAAGAGAAGAAATGACTTTTTTATAAAGTATGTCAATAAAATCCTGCATATTCTCAGTAGTCTAAATTCCATTTAAAGTTTGGACGAATAAGGCCCGGAAATTTTCCAAGCCACTCAGCGTCTCTGTTAACCTCTACTCCTTCTATGCTGATAGCTTCTTCAACAGTTATAAGTGGCGTATTACCTGTCACAACCATAACGCTTATAGTATAGGTAATATCATTAAAGAACTCCGCTGGAAAATCACAAACTGCTTGAAAATTACCGAGTGGAATATTTTGCGGAGCCGAACAGGTAGCAAAAACCAGGATATTATCAGGATTATAAAAAAATAGATTTACGTTAATTTTTGATTGTACCGATTTATTAACAGCCGAAACAATAATTTTAAAATTTTTTCCTAATGCAAAACTTCCCGGAGTTTCAAGATTACCCAAGAGCTCGATGGTCCTAACAGCAATAAACTGATTTTCATTTTTGCCATTACACTTTTCATTTAAGTCAACTTTGCTACTATTAAGCTGGGCAGACAAATATTGATGTAGTACATCTTCTGTATGTCCAATAGCTTTTACAATTCCTTTATCCAGGAGAACTGATTTAGTACATAAACTTCGTACAGCAATAAAATTATGGCTAACGAAGAGTACTGTCCTCCCTTCGCTTTTACTTACTTCTCCCATTTTCCCTAGACATTTTCTTTGAAACTCTGCATCACCAACTGCCAGCACTTCATCAATGATCAGTATCTCCGGCTCCAAAAAAGCTGCGACAGCAAAAGCCAGTCGTACATACATGCCGCTGCTATACCGTTTCACCGGTGTATCGATATATCTTTCCACGCCGGAGAAATCAACGATTTCATCGAATTTACTTCTTATCTCTGCTTTGCTCATTCCCAGAATAGCACCATTCAAAAAAATATTTTCCCGCCCTGTCAATTCCTGGTGAAACCCTGTTCCTACTTCCAGTAAGGAAGCAATTCTTCCTTTAATTTTGATACTTCCTGTGCTGGGGGTAGTCACTTTCGATAATATTTTTAATAAAGTGCTTTTACCAGCCCCGTTTCTCCCGATGATACCGAGCACTTCTCCTTGCTTTACTTCTAAATTGATATCTTTCAATGCCCATACCCAATCATTATCACTTTTCACTGTGCGGTCATTGACCGATCCGATTTTTGAAAAGGGGTCTTCTTTACCCCGCATCCTTGCCCACCAACGGTTCAGGTCATGGCTGATGGTTCCGGTGCCTATCTCTCCGAGTTTGTACAATTTGCCTACGTCTTCTACTTTTATGACTGTATTACTCAATTATAAGGACTGTTTAATGTGTATTACTGTTTCTGGAAAGGATTGCCTCTCGTCAGTATGACAATGATTGAAATCTTGTTCTTCACCCTGGCTTTCAACGATATGCTACAACTTTTAACTGTATTTACTACACGGTATCCGTAAAATTTTTCTCCACTTTATTAAATACAACTGTGCCGAATATTAATAAAAGCAGGGTAATACCAAAGCTATAACCAAGGTACATCCAGCTAAAAGTACCAGATCCTAAAAAAGCGTATCGAAACGTTTCTACTATCGGGGTAATGGGGTTGGCAAGAATAATCCATTTATATTTTTCCGGTAAACTGCTGAGCGGGTAAATAACCGGCGTGGCAAACATTAATAATTGTATGCCAAACGTAAGCAGGAAAATTAGGTCTTTGTACTTGGTAGTAAGCGCACTGATGATCATACCGACACCTAATGCGAGCAACCCCATCATGATTACCAGCACAGGTGTAAGCAACATGTACCAATTAGGATGAATGCTATCCGTCTGCACCAGGTAGTAAGCCCAGATGATAACGAATAATAAAAATTGTATGCAAAACCTTACCAGGTTAGAAACTACAATAGAGAAAGGCATGGTTAACCTTGGAAAATAAACTTTACCAAACATCTGCGCATTGTCTTTAAAAACCGTGGCTGTTTTCGTGAGTGTTTCTGAAAAATAATTCCAGATGGTAATACCAGCAAGGTAAAAAACGAGCATCGGCAATCCATCAGTAGACAAACCCGCCATTCTACCAAATATAAAAATATAAGTGAGAGAAGTTAGTAATGGTTGCAGGAAAAACCAGATAGGTCCGAGTATGGTTTGCTTGTAATTAGCAACAAAATCACGGCGCACAAACATCATCACCAAATCCCGGTAGCGCCATAGTTCACTTAAGCGCAGATCCATTAATCTTGTTTTTGGTTCAATGATCTCTGTCCAATGCTCTTCTTCCTGTCTGGTAACTGACATAGTTCAAAAAATTAAATAAGCTGAAGAGAATTTTTTACGCCGCCACCATGCCTGACTGAATGAAGTAAGAACAGCTTTCCCTTGCGCCAGTAAATTATTCCTACAGATGGTAAAATGATTGTCATCGTCAATATCGCTGCTTAATGCTTTTGCCAGAACACACCATCTGCATCAATTGTCTCCATTTTTTCATTGATATTATTCTCTCTGCGATAATCCTCCACCGCTTTTC
>Ga0163149_10000297_pt1 | contig 65836 bp, 39 predicted proteins | sample OliLakLV19MP5G1_FD_148604 | JGI IMG/M metagenome (GOLD analysis project Ga0163149, IMG submission 148604) | Freshwater microbial mat bacterial communities from Lake Vanda, McMurdo Dry Valleys, Antarctica - Oligotrophic Lake LV.19.MP5.G1 | ecosystem: Environmental > Aquatic > Freshwater > Lake >...
CCGGGCGCAGCATTAGGGTTTAATTTACACTTAAAAACATCTGCCGCTTTTTTAATCCTTTTTTACTTTTTTCGATAGATTTTTTTTCGCACTATTTTTAAACAAACTCAATAATAACAAGCTTACAGAGTTTTTGAGGGACGACTAAATAAAAAAAGCCCCGACAGAATCGTCGAGGCTTTTAATAAAGTTGTAGTTATAATTATTTAACAACGATAAGTTTCTCTTTCAAGATACCATTATTTGTTTTAACAATAACATTGTAAGTTCCTGTAGCAAATTCTGAAGTGTTGATAGTGATCTCACTTGTTCCAGCAACCACTTCTTCAGCTTTGTTAGTGTAAACAAGTTTACCAGTGATATCAATGATGCTGATATCAACAAATGAATTGTTCTCTAATTTAATACCAACAACTGCGTAATCTTTAGCAGGGTTAGGGAATATTCCAATTGAATTATTATTGGCATATTCTTTCACTTGGCTTGGTACAACAACTGAGCTTGTGAAAGCTGAGTGTGATTGTAATACTTGTCTGTTTACATCATCTTGTAACCAGATCACGTATTCATAAACAAATGTACCAGTACTTGTCCAGAAGTTTGTACTTCCTGCAGCTGGAGTTCCAGCAGCAGTACTACCATAAGTTAAGGTATGATTGTAAGTTACGTTAAATGGAGTACCATCAGTTGTGTTATATGTTGTGCCCGAAGCAGTAAACATTTTACGCATAGCGTGATGATAATTCTTTTGAGATGTAGAAGCACCAGGGTAGTTATACTCCGACTGAACCAATGCTTGGTAAACTCTGATAGGAGAAGATGAAGGAATAGTGATAAATGGTGTAACAGTAGCATTTGCAGTTACAGCACCACCAGAGAAGGTAATAGTTGGAGTGATGTTAGCATAAGCTGGAGCCATTTTAGCGATGTTGATATTTGTTTGATTTCCTGAACCAGCTACACCATTATATAATACAGTTGGAGCAGAGTTAACACCATAGTAGTTTCTTCTGGTTAATACATCCGGATTGTAACTTGGATCGTTACCCGGGTTAGGCCAATTTACTTGATATTTTACAGCATTTAAATTACTTCCCGGCATGTTAACGTTATTGCTCGTTAACAATGGATCGAATGTATTATTTAAGCTGGCACAAGGTCCACAAGTTGAAGATGTAAATTCTTCAATTAATGCATTGATAGTAACTGATTGCGAAGCAACATATACAAATTGCGACGCTGTATCGTTAGCGGCAACAGCTTGAGGAGATCCGTTGATATTGCTTACCCAAACTTTGATCTTGTTTGTACCTAAAGTTAAATTAGCAGGTGTTGTGAAAGCGAAATTTTGAGTTCCAAAGTAAGGAACAGAAGGTGCAAACGTGATTGTTTGTGTTACCGGAGTTCCGTTGTTTACATTATAATTCATAACAGCAGTTGTAGCTGTTCCGTAACCTAATTGCTTGAACGATCCGTTGATGTTTTGATTTCCTGCACCTACCATATAACGAGTTAAACCGTTAACTGATAGAACGCTTCCGTCATGTTGATTTGCCGGAACGCTAACTGAGAAATTATCATAAGCAATTTGCCATCTGTCAGTTCCAATATCACGAATTGCAATATGTACATTTTGACCTACATATGCTGCTAAACTTACACCACGTTGTGTGAAACCAGCAACAGCTGCATCACCAGGGTTGTATATCTCACCGGAAATACTGAATAAAGCTGGGTTTGCAGTGAAGTTCGCAACAGTAGTTCCTGTTGTAGAAATTCTCACCTCATAAAAACCAGTTGCAGTTGGGTCAAAAGAAGTAGCATCCCAATTGAAAACGGCGTTTGCAGGAACGTTAAAGTTTGGACTAATAACCCAATCATTAGATGTTCCTGGCGAAGTGTATCTTGAAGTTGTTAATAGAACATTAGCATGACTAGAGTGTAAACCGAATGCAGTAGTTACATTACGAGTTACACCTGAGTTGGTGCCAAAGTTATAAGCTGCTATTGACGCGTTAGGTGTTAATCCGTCAACATTGTTTTGAAACCAACCCACTGGAATAAGTGAACCGGTTGCTGCATTAAAATTCTCTGACCAGACTTGGGCTGATGCCACACCTGATGCTAAGAAAGCGATAGCAAGTAGTTGTTTTTTCATTTGTTTTTGTTTTTGGTTTATTTATTTTGTTACTGTTAATTTTCTTGTAAGTGTTGAAGATCCATTTGTCATCTTCACAAAGTAAATACCTGTTTCAAGGTTTTCGCTTGGAATAGCAATGGTGTTTTTGCCCTTGCTCAAGTTGATCTCTTTTGATGAGACAACCGTGCCTAGGCAATTGTAAACTTTTAAATTTGTTCCGCTAATATCTTTTGACGCATTCACGTCGATAAAAGAACTAGAAGTACTAGGGTTAGGATAAACCCCCGAAACGCTTGCCAGATCGTTAAGATTTGTATTGATGCCTGTAGCAAAATTATACCTCATTACGATGGTAAGTTGCTCAGACCCATTTGAAATCTCATAAGAAACATTAGATGATCCTGTTGCACTTGCTTCCGCTAAATAAACTATAAAATCATCGTTGGAATTTGCTGCAATAACAAATAATGCAGAAAACACTGTTGGCACATAGCATGTAGTTCCGGTGCAAAAATACGCCTCAGCTGCATCGCCAACACTTACTGTATTAAGCAAGTTGTCAAACTTCCTTATCGTATAAGTTTGAGTAGATGCAGTGATATTCTTTAATTTAAAATAAGCTGAGATGGAACCTAGCGGTGTTGTTGTCTTATCAAAGATCGCGTTGTTTGCAACTGGAGTGGTAGTTGCCGTTGTGGTAACTAGTTCAAAAGTTGGCGCTTGAGAAAAGGCGAAGGATAAACTTAAAGTAATTCCTAATAGTGTAAAGTAAAGTTTCTTCATGTAATTTTTTCATTAAAAGTATGAAAAATAATGAATAATCTAAATCGATAAATGTTAAAATTCATCCTGTGGTTGATTTTTTTTAATAAGTGGCAAAACTTCAATAAAAAAGCCCCTTAACTGTGTCGTTAAGGGGCTTTTAAAAGCGCGAAATGTTAAATATTACTTATTAATGATCAATTTATCTTTTAGAACTCCTTCGTTAGTATTTACAACAATATTGTAAGCACCATTAGCAAATTCCGATGTATTGATGCGGATCTCTTGTTCACCTTGTTGAACTTGAGCTCCTTTGTTTACATAAACAACTTTTCCTGTTAGATCGTATATAGTGATGTCAACATTTGAATTGCTATTTAAACGGATACCAACAACTGCGAAATCTTTTGCAGGATTAGGATAAACACCAATACGAACATCTTTGCTTAATTGCACTAAACCCATAATAACAGAGGAGTTAGCAGAGCCGGATTGTAAGATCTGACCACTGATATCATCTTGCATAAACACAACATATTCATAAACCTGGTTACTTGTAGTCCAGAAATTATTGCTGTTTTGTGATGCAAGCGGCGGAAAAATTGGAACTGTATTTACATTATGATTAAAAGATACAGTTTGTGGAACACCATCTGCTACTGTTACAGAAGCTCCATTTCCATCAGGATACATTTGACGCATTACATGGAAGAAATTTTGCTGAGATGTAGATGGATTTGCGAATGAATAATCCTTTTGAATCAATGCTTGGTAGATACGTATTGGTGAACCAGAAGCAATAGTTAAGAAAGGTGTAATGGTAGCAGTACCTGTTACTGCAGCACCTACAACGTTCAAGGTAGCAGTGATGTTTCCATAAGCAGGCTCATTTTTACCAGCATCAATTTCAGCTTGGCTGTGAGCCGACATTTCAGCATCGCCACCAACAATTGCTGTTGGTGCTCCTGTTATACCGTAATAGATCACGCGTTGATCAGAATGAAGGTTAAAGCTAGGATCGTTGTTCGGACTTGGCCAATCAACCTGGTATTTAATAACATTAACACGTCCACCTGAATTTGGTGTATTTCCATTCATTAAAGGATCAAAGGTTTGATTTAATGAAGCGCAAGGTCCGCAAGTTGACGAAGACCATTCTTCTATTAAAGCGTTCATTAAGGATGTTTGAGAAGCAACGTAAACAACAGAAGTTGCCAAATCGTTAGTAGTGATTGTTTCATTAACACTATTTACTTGTGTTACCCAAACTTTTACAGTATGTGTACCAACAGTTAAAGCAGCATTTGTTGTAAATGTATAATTAGCAGTTTGATTATAACTTAAAGCACCAACAGAAAGGGTTTGAGTTGTAATAGGACCACTATCTACTTGGTAATTCATAGTTGCATTGTTTGCCACAGCACTTCCTTTGTTTTTAAACACGCCGCTTATTGGTGTAGAACCTGCAACAAGAAAACGCGGAACACTTGTTACACTTAAAACGTTACCATCGCTTGTTACCGGGATAACCACTTTTATATTGTCTAAATATAAACGATTCATGTCGTTAGAGTTGTTCACAAAGGCAATGCGTACGGTTTGCGTAGCATAAGCATTTAAATTCAATGCTCTTTCAGTCCACGGCGCTGAAGCGGCTGCATAATTTTCTGCCCCTACTGTTAAAAGGTTAGTAGAAAAATTAGCAACTGTTGTTCCTGTAGTTGAGATCTTAACTTGGTATCCATCAGCAAAAGCAGCTTCCGCGCAAGTTCCTTCCCATTCTATGTAAGCGCCTGCTGGCACTGTAAAAGATGGAGTGATCAACCAATCATTGGCAACTCCTGCAGGTGTATACCATGAAGTGCTCATCGCGCATCTTCCTTGTGCAGGATAAAGTGTGGCAATATTATTTGTTACCCATGCGTTTGTTCCAAAATTAAAAGAGGCTAAAGAACTTGAAACGTTTAACAGGTCAACGTTGTTTTGAAGCCACCCCACAGGAAGTGACTGAGCGGTGGTGGCGTTGAAATTTTCGCTCCAAGTTTGCGCATTGGCTATTCCCATACCCAATAGTGCTAGTGATAGTAGTTGTTTTTTCATGTCTTATTTTGTTTAGGTGTTTATTTTTTTAAATCGATTAACGTGCGAGTTTTAAAGATATAAAATTTCTAATGAACTTGCAATATAGCCTGTGTTAAATATACGTAGCAAAGAGTTTTATGGATGTGTTTTTTCGGTATAATTATAAGTGTTTAAAAACCAGTACTTTATTAATTACTGTTGCAACTAAATAAATGTTTATTAGTCACATGATTCAATTTAGTATTTTTGTGCGTTCATGTTCAATAGGTTTTTACCTGAGGTTTTTTCAAAACTGGAAATTTCTGATTCCGGCAGGAATCTCTTTGTCAAAGGTTTAGCAGGCTCAGGAATTCACTTTGTTTTAGCAAATCTTTTTAGTAACCAAAAGAAGAATATCATCCTCATTAAAAATGATCGCGAAGAAGCAGCCTATGCCTTTAATGATCTGCAACAGATCCTTACCGAAAAAAATGTTCAGTTCTTCCCGCAATCATACAAACAACCATATGAGCCCGAGAAAACATCGAATGCAAATATTCAAGAACGCGCTGAGGTATTAAGTTTTTTAAGCAGCGACAAATATAATGGCATCGTTGTTACTTATCCCGAAGCATTGTGCGAAAAAGTAACACTTAAAAAAGAACTGCAACAAAATATCCTGCAAATAAGAAAGGGAGAAAAATTATCTGTAGAGTTCATTAGCGAATTTTTATACGCTTATAATTTCGAGCAAAGCGATTTTGTTTATGAGCCCGGACAATTTTCTATTCGTGGTGGAATTATTGATATCTATTCTTTTGCTAACGAATTTCCATACCGCTTAGAATTATTTGGAAATGAAGTAGAGGCCATCAAAACGTTTGACCCCGCCAATCAACTCTCCCTTAAAAATTTTGATTTTGTTACCATCATTCCTAATATTAATACCTCTATACAAAAAGAAGAAAAAGGATTTTTACTTAATTATTTTTCTACTGAACAAACAGTTATTGCCATCGAAAGTACCGAAAGAGTTTTTGCAACCTTCGATAAAATGTATTCTAAAGCCCTTCATGCTTTTGAGCTTTATAAAGGCGAGATCAAACAAATTGAACCACAATTGTTGTACGGAAATGTGGATGAGTTCAAAAAAATACTTTCTTCCTATTCTATTTTAGAATTTGGCTTACAAAATGTCTTAACCAATACTGCTGAAGAATTTGATCAGTCGCCCCAACCTGTTTTTAATAAGAACTTCGACCTCTTAATTTCTAATTTGAAAGAAAACAAAACAAAAGGCTATCAAAACTTTTTTTTAACCGAGAATAGAAAACAAGCCGATCGTTTGATTACCATATTTAACGATATGCTGGCCAAAGAGCATCGTACGTACGAAACGCTTATTGATTATTTGCCCATAAATACTCACGAAGGTTTTATAGATCACCATCTCAAAATTGCTGTTTATACCGATCATCAAATCTTTGAACGCCATCATCGCTACAAGTTAAAAGAAGCAAGAAACAAAACGAGTGAAGCGCTTACATTAAAAGATATTTTGATGCTTAACCCTGGTGATTATGTAACGCATATCGATCACGGAATTGGACGTTTTGGCGGGTTACAAAAACTAAGCGTTGCAGGCAAAGAGCAAGAGGCAGTACGTTTGCTATATAAGGATAACGACATTTTATTTGTAAGTATTCATAATTTACATCGCATCAGTAAATTTAGTGGCAAAGAAAGTAACGTGCCTCGTTTAGATAAATTAGGAAGTACACATTGGAGCACGCTCAAACAAAAAACAAAACGAAAAGTAAAGGAGGTTGCATTCGACCTTATAAATTTATACGCTAAACGAAAAGCAAATAAAGGTCACGCGTTTTTAAAAGATAATTATTTGCAACACGAACTGGAAGCGTCGTTTATTTATGAAGACACTCCCGATCAGGTAAAAGTAACCGCCGATGTAAAACGCGACATGGAGCGATCTCAGCCAATGGACCGTTTGATATGCGGCGATGTTGGCTTTGGTAAAACCGAAATTGCAGTACGAGCAGCGTTTAAAGCCGTTTGCGATAGTAAACAAGTTGCCATTTTAGTTCCTACAACTATTTTGGCATACCAGCATTACAAAACGTTTAAAGACAGATTAAGAGGCTTGCCTTGCAATGTGGATTATATAAATCGTTTTCGTTCGGACAAAGAACAAAAAGAGGTATTGCAAAAACTAGAACAAGGAAAAATAGATATAGTAATAGGTACTCACAAGATCATTGGCAAGGATGTAAAATTCAAAGATCTTGGTTTATTGATCATTGATGAAGAACAAAAATTTGGCGTAGGGGTTAAAGATAAATTGAAAGTGTTCAAAGAAAACATTGATACTCTTACATTAACAGCCACGCCAATTCCACGCACACTGCAATTTAGTTTAATGGGCGCACGCGATCTTTCAGTTATTTCTACGCCACCACCTAATCGTTTTCCGGTACAAACCGAATTGCATTTGATTGATGAAGTGCTGATACGTGACGCTATCAGCTTTGAATTGCAAAGAGGCGGCCAAGTGTTTTTTGTACACAACAGGGTAAGTAACATTCAAGAAATTGCAGGAACAATTCAACGTTTGGTTCCTGATGCACGAATTGCTATTGGTCACGGACAATTGGATGGAGATAAACTGGAAGAAGTAATGTTGGCCTTTATTGAAGGGGAATTTGATGTATTAGTGGCAACAACTATTATTGAAAGTGGAATTGACATTACCAATGCGAATACCATTATTATTAACGATGCGCAAAATTTTGGATTAAGCGATCTGCATCAAATGCGAGGAAGAGTAGGGCGGAGTAATAAAAAGGCGTTTTGTTATTTGATCACACCACCGCAAAGTGTTTTAACTTCAGAAGCACAAAAACGCTTAAGGGCTTTGATTGAATTCAACGATCTGGGAAGTGGTTTTCAAATTGCCATGCGTGATCTGGATATTCGCGGAGCAGGAAATTTATTGGGTGCAGAGCAAAGCGGATTTATAAATGACATGGGCTTTGATACGTATATGAAAATATTGAACGAAGCCGTTAACGAATTAAAAGAAGAAAATTGGTATAAGGAAACGGTTGGTGAAGATGGTACAAGTAATGCTTCTGTTTTCTCTCGGCAATTTGTAAAAGAAACCGCCATTGATTCTGACCTTGAATTATTGATACCTGATGAATACGTGAATAGTTTAACCGAGCGATTGGTTTTGTACCGAGAATTAGACAATATTGTGAACGAAGAGGATCTTCTGAAGTACGAGGAGAATTTGAGAGATAGATTTGGCCCGGTTCCAATACAAGCCATTGAGTTGATCAATTTAGTGCGCATGCGATGGAGAGCCATGAAAATCGGTTTTGAAAAAATGACTCTCAAGAACGGAAAAATGTTGGCGTATTTTGTAAGTAATAAAAACAGCGATTACTTTGCTTCCGAGAATTTTAAAACAGTGTTGGCCTATGTTCAAAAGTACCCTTCGCTATGCACTTTAAAGGAGCAAAATAATAAATTGCTTTTAACCATAGAAGATGTAACTTCGATAAATAGAGCAGATGAGATCTTAAAAAGTATTACCGCCTTATTGGAAAAAAATGAGCAATTGGCTAAATAAAATTCGATCGAATTCAAAAGGAATCATTTATATACTCTTTGTATATATTATCGCGCAATTTTTGTGGTGGGAGATCTTAATGGTAAGGCAGAACAATGCGCTATTAGAAGAAAAACAAAAAGTACTCGAACTTACTATTGCCGATATAGTTCAGTTAAAAGCGGAAATTGACAAATTACAGAAAAGCAAGATCCAAAAAACCTATATGGTGGTTGGAGAAGGCACAATTTTTTTATTGCTTTTATTATATGGTATAAATTTAATTCGCAAAGCCAATAAAAAGGAACATGAATTATTGGATCAAAAGAATAATTTTCTTTTAAGCATTACCCACGAATTAAAAACACCATTAGCAACTACCAAATTGCAATTGCAAACTTTAAAAAAGCATAAATTAGGAGTTGAGAAACAACAAGAGTTAATAGATATTGCCATAAATGAAAATGAACGATTGAACTCTTTGATCGATAATGTATTGTTGGCAACGCGCATGCAAGAAAATGAGTATCATGTGTCAAAAGAGCGAGTTGACTTGAGTGATCTTATCACAAAAATAGCAAGCGCTAGTTATAGAAGTTCATTGGAGTCGGGAAATTTAAAGTTAAACATTGAGCCTTCGGTATTTTGTGAAGTTGATAAGCTTGCTTTCCCTTCAATTCTTTCAAATTTGGTGGATAATGCCTTTAAGTATTCCGGCGAAATAATGGATGTTGGAATTAATTTGAAAAAGAATGACACATGCATTGTTTTGGAAGTGAGCGATAGAGGAATGGGAATAAAGGATGCTGAGAAAAAAAGGATCTTCGATCAGTTTTACCGAAGCGGAAGCGAAGAAACCCGAAAAACGAAGGGCACGGGCTTAGGATTATTTATTGTAAAGTACTTAGTAGAAAAACATGGAGGAACTATTTCTGTAAAAGATAATACTCCTATTGGTTCGGTTTTTAAAATTGATCTTTTTGAAGTTTATTAAAGTCATATCTATTTTCGTCGCAGTGCTTGCTTTGAGTTCGTGCAACTCTTCCCATTCAGATAAAAGAACTGTTGAGGGCGCTGATCTTTATAAAGACACTTCCATTAAATATGCGCGACGATTTATAATTAATCATGGAAATGGTTTTAAAGTGATCCATATTTTAGCCAACAGAGAAACGAGCGATACGAGTGCCACATTTATTTTATACGATTCCATATTACCGCACATGGAATTCAAAAATTCGCACTTCATCAAAACCCCTTGCACCCGCGTGATCGCCTTAAGTAGTATTTATGCAAACATGATCACCGAAGTGGGCGGTTTAAAAAACATTATTGCCATTGAAAATGTGGATTATTATAACAACGGCGGAATTACAAAAGCTGTTGAGGCTGGTAAAATTGCCCAAGTGCAACGAAACCCTGAGATAGATAAAGAAACTATTTTGAAATTGAACCCTGATATTATTTTTGCTTTTGGCATGGGAGGTTCCTCCGGGGAATTTGATGCAAAAATTGTAGAGAGTGGAATTCCGGTAGTTATAAGTTTGGATCATTTAGAGCGTTCGCCATTAGCAAGAGCGGAATGGATAAAATTTTTCGCAGCCTTTGTAAATAGGTCGGATGAAGCCAATATTATTTTTTCGCAAGTGGAAAAAGAGTACAATGAGTTGAAGGCTTTAGCAAAGAATTACAAAGATAAACCAAATGTGTTAACCGAATTGAAATTTGGAGATACTTGGTATGTTCCGGGTGGAAAAAGTTATATGGCGCAATTAATAAACGATGCCTATGGAAATTATTTTTGGAATGAAGATACCGCCAGCGGCAGTTTGCATTTAAGTTTTGAAGCAGTATTCAAAAAGGCTCAAAAGGCGGATATTTGGTTAAATGTTTCTATGTGTACTACAAAGCAACAAGTAATTGCACAAGACAAACGTTACGGCGATTTTGAAGCATTTAAAAACAATAGCATCTACAACAATAATTTATATAGTAATAAATTGAATTACACTATCTATTGGGAAACCGGTATGATATACCCAAATCGTATTTTAAGTGATATGATCCAAATGTTTCATAAACAAGCAAAGGATAGTTTAGATCGTCCGTTTTACTATTACCATCAGCTAAATTGAAAGCAAGCCTAAAACATATTCTTATTTTAGTATGCATTTTGACGATGGCATTTGCGTTAAACGTTTTGTTGGCAGGTTCTTCTGTTTTAAAATTTTCGGAGATCAATTTTGATGATTATATTTTTCGAAACATCCGTTTATCAAAAGCTTTAACAGCTTTATTATGCGGCATAAGTTTACCAATTGCAGGACAAATTCTTCAAGTATTATTTAGAAATCCATTGGCTGGGCCTTATGTTTTGGGAATAAGTTCAGCTTCCAGTTTAGCAGTTGGAATTGCTATCATGGCCTTACATACGTTTGGCGTAATGGGATATTTGTTCTTCTCAAAAACGGCCATTATTCTTGCAGCTTTTGCCGGAAGTTTGTTTTGCACCTTGCTTATTTTGTTCGTAGCAAAAAAAGTAATCAGCAATGTATTCTTATTATTGATAGGCTTAATGCTGGGCCAAATATTTGGCGCTCTACAATCTTTTGTTGAATATTTTAGTACCGACAAAGGCCTGCGCGAATTTGTGATGTGGAGCTTTGGTTCACTTGGAAACTCAACATATACCGACATTACCCTATTTGCAGGTATTGGAATAGGTTTGATCATTATACTTTTTATGCTCACCAAGCCATTTCAGGTTTTTTTAATGGGTCAAAATTATGCGAATGCATTAGGTGTTGATTTTGCAAAGTATCGTATTTATTTTATTGTGATCTCATCGTTGCTTACGGCATTAGCAACGGCGTTTTGCGGACCAATAGCTTTTGTTGGACTTTCCATTCCAATTATGACGAGGCTTATTTATAGAACTTCTGATCAAAAATTTCAATTGACCGCATGTTTGTTGTTAGGCGGAATTACCATGTTAATTTGCGATACGTTGTGTTATACTATTTTGCCCGATCGCGTAATTCCTATTAATGTGATCACAACCTTGTTTGGTTCCCCATTTATTATTTATTTATTATTTAAAACACGTAATTGGTAGTGAATGTAAAACTCAACATAATTGATTTGAGCATAGGGTATGCTTCTAAACCTGCCTGCTGGCAGGCAGGAAAGCAAACTACTGTTGTATACAAGGGAATAAGCGCAAGTTTTACATCAGGAATGATGGTGGGCATAATTGGCAAAAATGGTTTAGGTAAATCAACATTATTAAGAACCATTGTAGGATTGCAGGAAAAGTTACAAGGAGAAATTAGTTTGGATAATAAGGCTTTAGATCTATTATCCAAGCATGAACTTGCTAAAATGATTGCTGTTGTATTAACCGAAAAAGTAGGGGGATTCAATTTAACGGTAACTGATCTTGTGGCAATGGGTAGAGTGCCTTACACAAACGCGTTCAATCATTTAGAAGAAGCAGATAAAAAGATCATTCACGATTGTATTTTGGTTTGTGGTTTGAACGAACATACATCAAAACCCGTAAATGAATTAAGCGATGGTTTGTTTCAAAAAGCTATGATCGCCAAAGGGCTAGCTCAGCAAACGCCTATTTTATTATTAGATGAACCAACGGCGTATTTGGATTTCCCTTCTAAGCATCAATTATTCGAATTATTAAAGAAAGTTTCCAAAGAAGAAAACAAATGCATCATCACATCCTCTCACGATATCGAATTAGTTTTAAAGTACGCTTCTCACATGTTGATCCTTTCGGAAGAGAATGAATTTGAATTTATTGAAACTTCTAATTATAAAGTCAGTGAACTTTTTAAGAAAGTAACGAATGGGTATTTTGGTTAAATGGACGAAAGCAATTGCTCTCTATATTCGGTTAGTATACTCGATTTAGATAAAAATCCTTTGTAAACCCCTTTTTCTGTTACCGGTAAATTCCATTGCCCGGTTTCTTCAAATTTATCCATTACTGAAAAAATATCCTCATCGTGTTTTATGATCACCTCGGGTTTCAACATGATCTCTGATGCAACTAACTTGGTATATAGTTCCTGATTGAACATTTCTTCCTTAATGCCGGCCATTGTAATAATACCTTGAAGTTTATTATTCTCATCTACCACCGGAAATATATTTCGCTGAGAGTGTTTGATGTTTTCAACTATTACGCCCAAATTATCATTCGGTTTTAAAGTGGTAAAATCTGTTTCAATAAGTTTACTCATATCAATTTTTCCAAGAATACTAGTGTCCTTATCTTCCGAAACAACTGTTCCTTTCTTTTTTAATTTTAAAACGTCTAAAGAGTCGGGATGGAAATATTTTACAACGGCATAACTTACCGACGAAACGATCATGAGTGGAATGATCAATTCGTAACCTCCCGTAATTTCGGCTATCAAAAATATAGAAGTTAATGGCGCATGAAAAACTCCTGCTAAAACTCCTGCCATAGCAACAAGTGTGAAGTTTACAACGGGAACATCTTTAAAGCCTAAATACTGCAACAATAAAGCAAAGGCAAAACCAAGATGTGCGCCAACAAAAAGAGAAGGTGCAAAGTTGCCGCAGTTACCACCCGAGCCAATAGTAAGTGCAACGGCTACGCTTTTTAGTAAAAAGGTTAAACAAATAAGAATTAATATCTGCCATTTATGATCAACAAAATTCTTTAAAACACTTTGGTTCAAAAACTGATCGGTATGTAATTCAGATATTCCTTTAATGCTTTCATAACCTTCGCCAAATAATGTTGGAAATAGCAACAAAAGAACGGCTAAAAGTAAACTACCGATCAACCATCGCATGGACTTTGATTTGAGTTTTTTAAATTTTGCACTTGCCCACGAAAAAACATTAACGTAGTACAAAGCCACAGCTGCGCTTAATAAGGCAAGAGCTACATAAAAAGGTAAGTTCTCATAATTGAAGGGTTGTTTTAATTTAAAATTGAGCAAGATGTTCTCATTTAAAATGATCTTCGAGATCAAAGCGCCACTTGCCGAGGCAATGAGTAAAGGAATGAAGGCAGTAAGGTTGATATCAATTAGCAAAACTTCTAAAGCAAACAAAACTCCGGCAATTGGTGCGTTAAAGGCTCCCGCAATTCCACCGGCAGCTCCGGCGGCTAGTAGTAAAGTTCTTTCGCGATAACTTAGTTTGTATCGTCGCGCATAGTTAGATCCAATAGCCGATCCTGTATTAACAATAGGCGCTTCCATTCCTCCTGAACCTCCAAAACCTACAGTTATTCCGCTGGTAATAATATGCGCCCACATGTGATGAAATGGAATGAAACTACTTTTTTTAGCAATAGATTGTAAAATGTAAGAGATCCCTTTGCTTAAAAATCCATTGTAAAATCGGTTAATGATCAAAACGGTGATGCCTATACCAATGAGGGGTAAAAAAACATACGTAAGTTTAAAATCTTGAGTTTGTAAATATTGATCTACAAGCTGCTTTCGAATGAAGTGAGCAAATGATTTTAAAATTACAGCGGCAATTCCTGTGCTCAGTCCAACCAAAATGCTCGACAGAATAAGAAATTGCTTTTGAGTAAGATGATCGTGAATTTTACTTAATAATTGCTCGAGTATGTTGAGTTTTTTAGGTTTCACCTGATCTCAAATGTATTAACTTTTCCTCAAGGAAATCTTGAAAAAAAATAATGTTGTTATATTCATACAAACAGTTAATTTTGCAAAACTTAATGAAAAATGTACTTATGAAACTTAAAGTTAAAAAATCTCAGTTACCGAATGCCGGAAAAGGTCTATTTACGAATGTTGCAATTAAAAAAGGCGAAAAAATAGTAGAATACAAAGGAGAGATCATTCAGTGGAAGGACTACAAGGTGCGAGTAGATAATAATGAAGATGGATATCTATTATTTGTAAATAGAAAGAGATGTATTGATGCCTTCAACACTCCTCAGCATGTTGCAAGATATGCTAATGATGCTGCAGGGTTAAGCAGAACAAAAGGATTAAGAAATAATTGTTTCTACGATATTGTGGATGGAAGAGGATATATTGTGCCAACTCGCAATATTAAAGCAGGAGAAGAGATATTTGTAAACTACACCAAGGAATATTGGAATTGTGTGCGTTACAACATTAAGCACGGACATTACAAGCCGAAAAAGGCTAAAAAGTAAGATAGGAGGCTAGGCCGTGCAAACCGCCTTCTCTTCCAAATCCACTTTCCTTATATCCACCAAATGGTGAAGTAGGATCGAATTTATTATAGGTATTTGCCCAAACTACACCGGCGCGTAATTTAGAAGTAAGATTAAATATCTTTGCGCCTTTGTCCGTCCAAACACCGGCACTTAAACCGTAAGGAATATTATTCGCTTTTTCAATTACTTCTTCAATAGTTCGGAAAGTTTGTATTGTTAGTACAGGGCCAAAAATTTCTTCTTGCACCACACGATTGCTTTGCGCAGCACCAATAAATAAAGTTGGCTTACAATAGTATCCTTTGTGAGGTAATGTTGCTGAAGTTTGAAATAGTTCCAATCCTTCTGATCTTCCAATTTCTAAATACGAATTTATTTTTTCTAATTGCTCTTTGCTATTGATGGCACCAATGTCGGTGTTCTTATCTAATGGATCGCCAACAATTAAAGTTTCCATGCGTTCTTTTAACTTGCGGATCACAAGTTCCGCAACGTTTTCTTGCACAAATAAACGCGATCCGGCACAGCATACATGTCCTTGATTAAAGAAAATACCATTTACAATTCCTTCTACCGCTTGGTCAATTGGCGCATCATCAAAAACGATATTAGCCGCCTTGCCACCAAGTTCAAGGGTGATCTTTTTATTTGTTCCCGCAATTGATTTTTGAATGATCTTTCCAACATCGGTACTTCCGGTAAAGGCTATTTTATTTACGTGAGGATGCGCCACCATAGCAGCGCCGGTATTTCCAAAGCCGGTAATAATGTTTACCACACCCGGAGGAAGATCGCAATCCTGAATGATCTCGGCCAATTTCAAAGCGGTAAGCGGTGTGCTTTCGGCTGGTTTTAAAACAACAGTATTTCCTGTTGCAAGCGCCGGAGCAATTTTCCAGGCTGCCATTAGTAAGGGGAAATTCCAAGGAATTATTTGTGCCGCAACACCTAAACTCTTTGATTTTTTATTTGGGAAAGCATAATCGAGTTTATCTGCCCATCCGGCGTAATAAAAAAAATGATTGGCCGCTGTTGGAATATCAAAATCTCTACTCTCGCGAATTGGTTTTCCGCCGTCCATACTTTCTATCACTGCTAATTCGCGCGCGCGTTCTTGCATCACTCGTGCAATTCTAAAAATATATTTAGCGCGTTCTTTCGCGGGCATTTTTTTCCACACTTTGTCGTACGCATTTTTTGCAGCAGTCACAGCGCTATCAACATCTTTTGCGTTTGCTTCGGCAACTTCCGCTAATTTTTCAAGCGAGGATGGACTATAGGTATCAAAATATGTTTTGCTGTTGGGCTTTACAAATTTTCCGTTAATAAAAAGGCTGTACTGCGATTTTAATTTCGCATGATCTTTTGCTTCCGGAGCCGGGGCGTATTCCCAATTAGATGTGTTTTCCATATTCTATAATTTTGAATTTTGAATTAGATTAATTCAAAATTCAGCATTTATCATCCTTTTTAATCAATACTTATATAATCCTTACTATAATATGCGCCTTTGATTTCTTTACCTAATTGTAAAATAATATCGTTTGCCAAACTGCTGGCGCCAAAGCGAAACCACTCATTGTTCATCCACTTTGGGCCTAGTGTTTCGTTAAGCATTACCAAATATTGTAAAGCGGATTTTGCTGTGCTAATTCCTCCTGCAGGTTTCATGCCAACCATTTTTCCGGTTTTTTGAAAATGATCTTTAATGGCCAACAACATAACTAATGTTACAGGCATTGTTGCAGCTGGTTGAATTTTACCGGTTGATGTTTTGATGAAATCTGCGCCTGCTGCAATGGCAATATCACTTGCTTTTCGAACATTATCTAATGTTGAAAGTTCTCCGGTTTCTAAAATTACTTTTAAACGTGCAATACCGCAGGCTTTTTTAACCGCAGCAATTTCATCAAAAACAAAATCATAATTACCTTGTAAAAATTCACCGCGGCTTATCACCATATCAATTTCATCAGCGCCACTATCAACCGCAATTTTTGTATCCTCTAATTTTATTTGTAACGACGAATTTCCACTCGGAAAAGCAGTAGCAACCGATGCGATTTTTACATTACTGTTCTTTAGTATCTGTTTTGCACTGGCTACATGTGTTGGATAAACACAAACGGCGGCCACTGTTGGCAGGTTAGGAATATGATCGGCCACATGCAAAGCCTTGTGACATAACTGTATCACTTTTCCTTCTGTATCTTTTCCTTCAAGCGTTGTAAGATCTATCATATTCAAAGCAAGCTTGAGGCCTTGTATTTTGCTTTGTTTTTTAATACTTCGGCTGTTGAATCGCGCAATGCGTTCTTCTATTCCTGTCTGATCAATTATAACACTTTTGAATGGATCCATTTTTAATAAAATCAACTGTTAAATATAACTAAAAATATGTTTTGCCAATGCAGGCAAACACACACAAGTTATTAAATAAAGTTTACCTTTAACCTACTTTATGTTGTTTTGCAAACCCCTTAGAAACAAATCGCGCTACAAGCCTTTTCGTGAAATTGATAAAACGTATTCTTTTACGGAGTATGATAAGGCATCGTTGGTAAATAAGACCGATTGGGAAAGTGTTGTTTCAAAAGAAAGCATTTTTTTTGATATCGACTATTTAAAACTTATCGAACATTCTACGCATGCAGTTTTAAAATGCAGATATGTTATTATTTACAAGAATACTGAAGCGTGTGCTATTTTGTATTTTCAACTTACCGAGTTTAAAGCAAATGTGTTTGGCGATCTTTTGCATGGGGAGATTAATGACATTAAATCGCACAGGCTAAAACTTTTTGAAAAATATGTAGAGTCGAAAGATGAGGATGATATTTTGTTTCGCTTGTTTACGTGTGGAAATAATTTGGTAAGCGGGGAATATGGATTTATGAACACGGAAAAAATAAGCAAAAAAGATTTTTTTGTGTTGTTCAACACCTTACTTAAAACAATTTCTTCGGAAGAGAATCTCGGCAGCAAAATCGCTGCAGTTTTGATAAAGGATTTTGAATTACCAATTGAGGAATTAGAAGCCAACAGTAAATTCGAATCATTTAATGTAGAGCCAAATTTAGTGGTAGACATTCCAGAAGGGTTGAACTCGGTAGAGGATTATTTGCAATTATTCTCTAAGAAATACCGCAATCGCGCTAAGGGAATTTTAAAAAACAGATCTGAGTTTATTATCAAGAATATGGACTTAGAGGAGATCGAAAAGCATACTGATTGTATGTATAGTTTGTATCACAATATTTATGCAAAGGCAAAATTCAAACTGCTTTTGTTGCCACACAATTATTTTTCAGAAACAAAAAAGATATTCCCAGAGAAGTTTTTTGTGAAGGGGTTTTATAAAGATGATCAACTGATAGCTTTCTCTTCATGGTTCATGATGCCTGATCATACGATCGAAGCGCATTACATCGGAATGGATTACGAGTTGAATTCAAAACTGGAATTGTATCAAAATATTTTGTACAGTTTTATTGAGCTGGCAATTGAAACCGGCAAACAAAAAGTGAATTTAGGAAGAACGGCCGCCGAAATTAAAACAACAGTGGGAGCAAGAGCTCACGAATTAACGTGTTATGTTCAGCCGCAGAACACAGTGTCGAAATTGATCTGTAAACCCTTCATTGAATTTTTAAAGCCGAAAGAATGGATCCCTCGCAATCCATTTAAAGAGGAGACTTTAGTTTAACTCAGCCTCAAATAATTCTGCAAAATTCTTTTTAAGTTTTTCTTTGATCTCGTTCATGTCTACTTCTTTTCCAAGTTCTACATTTAAACTTGTTACGGCTTTATCATTTATACCGCAAGGAATAATATTATTGAAATAATTCAAGTCAGCGTTCACGTTAAATCCCCAGCCATGCATGGTTACCCATCGGCTGCAACGTACACCAAAGGCGCAAATTTTTCGAGCTTTTAGCGGATTGGTTTCATCCAGCCAAACACCTGTTTCTCCTTTGCTTCTTCCGGATTCTAATCCGTATTCTTCTAATGTTTTGATGATGGTTTCTTCGAGCAGGCGTAAATATTTATGGATGTCGGTAAAAAAATTATCAAGATCTAAAATAGGGTAGGCCACTAATTGCCCTGGACCGTGATAGGTAATATCCCCGCCACGATTTATTTTATAATACGTTGCTTTTTTTTCTTGGAGCTGTGATTCGTTCACTAGTAAATTTTTTTCATCCCCACTTTTTCCTAAGGTATATACGTGTGGATGCTCAACAAACAGTAAATAATTTTTTGTTGGTGTTCTTTTTTCTTCAGGAAGATTACGATTCTTTATTTTTTGCTCAACGATCGAATTAAAAAGAACTTCCTGGTATTCCCAGCAAGCCTTGTAGTCCATCATCCCAAGTTCTTTGAATATGATGTTCTTGTTTTTCAAAGAAAGGAATTAAAATTTAGAAAGTTCTTTTTTCAAATGATCTATCACATTTACTTCAACGGCATCTATGCCCCTGATGTCGGCAATGTAACAGCTTATCCAATCGCCAATGTGGATCAAGTATAGGAATTGCTCTAATTTTGAATCGCCTTTTGCTTTAATATCAATTACTTCTTTCGCGTATTTTTGAAAAATGGGTTTACAAACCTCATAACGTTTTTGTGTGCGCTTGTAATCAAAAGAAGAATGAAAAGTAACAACCGTTAAATTTTTATTTTCGGTGGTCCATCCCACCAACTCATTGTGATTCATCTCCGGAAAAACATGATGCCAGCATAGCGCTTTTGAGTTCTCGTTTATTTGTTGACGAAAACGCACGCTTACACCTTCGCAAGTTCCTAAAGAATAGATCACGGCCAATTGTCCGTTTAATTTTTGGGCAATCTGACTTGCTTCTCCTTTGATAATGTCTTTTTCCTTTGTAAGAAGTTCAATGCTCTTGTCAAGATCAAGCATTATTTTTTTATCAGCAAAGCCTTTAGCAATGAGTATCTCAATAAGTTGAACCAATGAATATCCTATGCACGAGCGTGGAGGATTTCCTCCCGGAATTTCAATAAAATCAAATTGATGTTGTTTGGCAAGTTCTAAAACTTTTCCTCCGCTTGTTACACAAACTATTTGAACTTTTCTTGAAATAGCATCGTTCATTACTTGTACGGTTTCTTCGGTATTTCCGCTGTAAGATGAAACTATGAGTAGAGTATTTGCGTTTGCAAAGGCCGGTAAAAAATAATCTTTATTGATTATAATAGGTACCGAACACGAATCGCTTACCAGTTCATTTAAAATGGTTCCGCCAATGCCCGATCCGCCCAAGCCGGTTATAATTATATTCTGGATATTCCCCGATTTCGAAATTACCGATTTAGAGGCTATATCTTTTGCCTTTTTTAACTGCTCGGTGAACGATTCAACTAATGCTTTCATAAAATTTCAGGTCAAAGGTAGAAAAAACAGGCAACTTCTATAATTATTTCCTATTCAAACTCATCCAAACCTTCATAATGGCTGCAACGCTTATGGCATCCGTGATCTGACCTTTATTAACCATGTCAAAAGCTTCGTTTATATGAATTTTTTTAACCTGTAAAATCTCACTTTCTTCAGGCTCGCTATCCTCAAAACTTAAGTTCGTGGCTTTGTATACTATGGCTGTTTCGTCTGTGGCCGAATTACTCAAGTGTAAACGCATTATTTCTGTAAATTCTTGAGCAATTATACCGGTTTCTTCCTTTAACTCGCGCTTGGCCGATTCAAGAGGATCAACACCTAAAGGACCGCCACCTTCAGGAATTTCCCAGGAGTATGAATTCATTGGATACCTCCACTGGCCTATAAGCCAGGTGTTGTTGTGCTCATCCAAAGGCACTATTCCAATGGCTAAATTTTTGAAATTAACAACGCTATAAATGGCCGGTTTATTGGCTGGGTTTAGGCAATCGTGTTTTATCACTTTTATCCAACCCGACTCATAAACTTGCTCCGATTTTAACGTTTTCCAGGGGTTATGTTCCATAACTAAATTTTTTTAAAAATCACTTCACTCAACAATAGGTATAATTTACACGCTCATATTGTTAATTATATCATTTATAATCGCTAAATTAGTAACTTTTAACGTATATATTCGTAACCAAGTGATTATGAATCGGGCACTTTATAAGACTGTACTTTTTTCTCTCTTTACCTTGCTATTTAACGTAGCGTTGTCGCAATCATTGTATTGGGTAGGTGGATCGGGTAATTTTAATGACCCCAAGCATTGGTCGTTAAAAGCTGGTGGTGAGCCCGCCTTTAAGATTCCTACTAATTCTACAGATGTATTTTTTGATGATCATTCATTTGAGGGTCAGTACACTGTGAATTTTGATAAGAATAATGCTGTTAAAAGTTTTAACGCCAACAGTTTAAGAAATATTGTGGTTTTTGAAGGAGCAAAACTCAACGTTTTATACATCAGCGAAGGAATTTACCTTTCACAATTTGTAAAATTCAACTCACAGACTGAGATCATTTTTAGTTCTGCATCCCTCAATACAAACCTTATAGAGTTTGGTTTAAGTACGCTTAATTGTAATCTTTATTTTAACCATGGTAATTACACATTTCGATCAATTACTCAAAATGAACAAAATACCATCAATTTTGGAGATGGAAAATACATTTTTAATAGGGCAGTAGTAACAACGGGGAGTTTTTTAAGCACAAGTCCGAGCGCTTCATTTAGTTTTGACGAGTCATTTTTTAAAGCAACTAACTATTTTAAGATCGATGCGAACTCTTCGGTTAGTAGTAGCAAGTTTTATTTAGTAACAAATAAAACGTCAAGTCAAAAATTCAGTGTTCCGGCCCAAATGTTGAGCGCACAGAATAACACTTTTATGAACATGATGATGCCAATTTGTAGCTTAACAATAAGCACCACGCCATCATGTACTGGTCCTTGTACCGGAGTATTAACCATTAGTTTTTCGCCCGGTTGTACAGATAACCCTTATAGTATTTTTGTAAACAATGGTGATCCTTTATGCGCACTAACAACCGCAAGTTTAGCGGGATCGATCAATACTGCTACTTCTTCAGTTTATACAGCGGCAAATGCGTGCACTTGTAGTATAAATTATCAGGTTCTAGTATTCGATAACAATGGAAACTTTGCCAATCAAAACGTGAATTTTATACCTAACCCAATTTCCGCTACTAACGCTAATACAATATCAAGCTGTAGTAGTTTATGTGATGGTAAAATGACAGGAAATATCTTTGGTAGTCCTGTATTTTCAGTAGCCATCACACCAGCAACTGTTACACCTTCTAGCTTTACCACAGCCTTTCAGTACACCTTAAATAATTTGTGTGGAGGTGTTACATACTCATTCTTAATTACAGATAAAGATGGATGTTCTGCAACAATAACTAAATCACTCGCGCCAACTCCACCCGTTTTACCAAATGCATTTACGCAGAGTGTCAGTTGTAATGGAGGTTGTAATGGATCAATTACGGTTAATCCTACAGGAGGTACTGCTGGCTATACGGTTCAGTTTAGCACGGGACCAACTTTTACTGTGCCGGCCGCAGGCTCTGCTTCCATAGTCAATTTATGTCCAGGACCATATTCTAGCACAGTAACCGATACAAAGGGCTGTCAGGTCATAACAAATTATGTTATCAATCAGCCACCATCAATGACGGTAACGCCAACACAAACCAATCTTGTTTGTAATGCGGTTTGTAGTGGAGTTGCTTCTGTAAGTGTAAGTGGCGGAACTCCTCCATATTTTTATAGTTGGTCACCTGCTGCATCAGCAACTAACAATGCAACAGGTTTATGCGCAGGAACACAAACCCTTTCTATTTTGGATAACAATGCCTGTCCACGAACGCAAACTTTTAATATCACTTCACCGCCTGCAATTACACTTGCTGTGTTAGGAACAAATATTTCCTGTAACTCGTTGTGTAACGGATCTGCCACCGCTAGTGCCACAGGTGGAGTTGCTCCACATACATATACATGGACCGGACCGGCATTTGGCCCTGTTACCACAAGTGTTATTTCAGCTTTATGTCCAGGAGTTTATACAGTGGTGTCGCGTGACGCCAACTTATGTACAACTACTCGTACAATTTCTATAACTCAACCACCGGCTGCAACCATCACTGCTGTTAAAACGGATAATACGTGTTTCTCATCCTGTGCTGGTTCTGCAACTATTACTGTAAGTGGTGGAAATGGCGCTCCGTTTAGTTTTACATGCGCACCAGCTTCTTCATCGATAGTTGCAGGTGGTGTTCTTACCATTTCAAACTTGTGTCAGGGAAATTATACTATTTCCGCAACCGATGCATCTTTGTGCCCAAGTTCAACAGTTATTACAATAACGCAGCCGGCCAGTATCACACCAAATATTACAAGCGGATCTGTAACTTGTAATGCCGCTTGTAATGGTTCTATAAACGCAGTTCCTGTTGGTGGAAGTGGTGCTCCTTACACATTTACGTTAGTAAGTCCGGCCCCATCAACTGTTTTTACTGCACCACCATATACTAATTTGTGCGCTGGAATTTATACATTGTTCATTAAAGACGTTGCGAACTGTATTGTTTCAAGAACAGTTAATATCTCTCAACCAAATCCACTTGTTCCAGGTATTGCGTCTTCATCTGTTACATGTTTCAATGCATGTAATGGATCATTGGCAGGTAGTGTTCTTGGCGGTACACCGTCTTATACCTTAATGTGGACCACTCCAACGGGAACTGTTGCTGGTGGTAATATCATTAATCAATGTGCGGGTAATTACACTTTCTTTGTTACTGATGCTAATTCGTGTACTGCGCAAGCTACATTTACACTATTGCAACCCGCAGATATCACTGCCACCTTCAATATCACGCCTCCAAGTTGTAATACAAGTTGTAACGGACAAATAAGTACAATTCTTGCGGGAGGAACTCCAGGTTACACACTTAACTGGTCAAACTCTGGCGGTAATCCAAATATTAATTTATGTGCCGGAGTTTATACATTAATAGTTAATGATGCTAATGGCTGTGTTAAAACATTAACCGCTGCTGTAGTTGCACCTCCTGCATTTACAATTTCCGTGAATACACAATCAACTATTTGCGCAGGAAATTGTAATGGGGCAGCAACTGTTATTGCTACAGGTGGTACTGGTTTAATTACTTATCAATTTAATACAATGCCGGTTACTACTAATACAACCGGAATAGTTTCCGGTCTTTGTGCGGGTGCATATATTGTGAATGTTACAGATGCTAATGGCTGTTCTCAATCAGCAGCATTCAACATTAGCTCACCTCCTATATTAAATGCTGCCATAACCGGAATATTGAATACATGTAATATTTGTACCGGCGGAGCAACTGTTACAGTGAGCGGTGGTGTTCCTGGTTATACAGTGAATTGGACAAACAGCGTTTCTGTTACTGTTGGTACAGGAACAACAATTACTAATTTATGCGTTGGCACTTATACGGCTAATGTTAATGATGCTTTAGGTTGTACGCGAATAGCCACAGTTTCAATTGCAAACACAGTTAGCGTTACTGTAATTACAAGCGGATCTTCTATTTTATGTTTCGGCGTATGTAATGCTTCTGCTACAGCAAATCCTGCAGGTGGAACTGCGCCATATACTTTTTCTTGGAATACTGCGCCTGTGCAAACTGCAGCAACAGCTACAGGTTTGTGTGCAGGAAGTTATACTTGTACTGTAACGGATTTTCTAGGGTGTTCTAATACTGGGTCAATAACATTCACTCAGCCCTCTTCTATAACGGTAACATCTTCTCAAACAAATATTCCATGCTTCGGAGGTTGTATTGGTGCAATAACAACAACAGCCAATGGTGGAACAGCACCTTTAAGTTTTTCATGGAGCCCAGGTGGCCAAACAACAACTTCACTTACCAGCTTATGTACCGGAACATATAGTATTAAGGTAACAGATCTTAACGGCTGTACTGTTACACCTGCAACATTTACAATTGCTTCAAATCCTTCGTTAACAGTTGTGTTTACCTCTACAAGTCCTACAGGTTGTAATTTATTGAACGGTATTATTTCAGCTACGGCATCAGGAGGATCCGGCGCTCCTTATCAATTCACTTGGACACCACCATCTACTTCGGTAGTTGCAGGACCTGTTACTACCGCAAGTTCATTAGGCGCCGGAACATATACGTTGCTTGTTATGGATGGTGCAGGGTGTACCAATAGTTTTGTAACTTCATTATCAAACCCTGCCGGACCAACAGTTAATGTTACATCTTCATCGGTTACTTGTTTTGGAGCTAATAATGGATCTGCAACAGCAATAGCTTTAGGCACTGGTCCTTTCTCATTTACTTGGAGCCCTGCTACTGCATCATCAGTTATTGGTGCCACAACAACGGCTACCGGTATGACAACCGGCACATACAATATAAATGTAACCGACATTAGTACTGGCTGTATTACTAGTCAAACCATAAATATTTTGCAGCCAACGCAAATGACAATTACGTCGAACGTTACTAATGCAACATGTAATTCATCTAACAATGGATCTATTACCGCAACCATTGCTGGCGGAACTCCAAATTATACATTGAACTGGTTACCCGCAGGAACAGGCACTGCAATTACGAATCTTTCTACTGGAAACTACACTGTAAATGCAACAGATGCTAACGGTTGTGTTATTTCAAGAACATTTGTGATCACCGCGCCAAGCTCATTAACCGTTACTTCAACGCAAACCAATGTAACCTGTAATAGTTTCACTAATGGTGCAATTTCATTAACTGTAACGGGCGGATCGCCCGGTTATAATTTCACTTGGACACCTGTAGGAACATTTACGGGTTCAACAAATAATCCCATTTCAAATTTACCGCCTAATGCTTATACGGTTACAGTAACAGATGTTAATGGTTGCCCAAGTATAAATACTTTCACGATCACACAGCCGACAGCTATTGGACACACAGTAATTTCATCCAATGCAGTTTGTAATTCATTATGTAATGGAACGGCATCGCAGGTTATAACTGGTGGTACGCCAACATTTACATTTAGCTGGTCGAGTACCGCAGCAACAACACAATCCTTAGGGGCTTTATGCGCAGGAAATTATACGGCTACTGTTACAGATGGTAATGGTTGCGTTTCAAATAGAACATTTGTAATTACTCAACCCGCAGCAATTGCAATTACTGTAACACCAACACATCCAAAATGTAATGCGCAGTGCAACGGATCAATAACTACAAATGTTGTAGGAGGTAATCCTGGTTATGTTTATTCATGGATCCCTGCGGGTGCGGGACCAAATCCTACAGGATTATGTGCAGGCAATTATACTTTAAGCATAACTGACGCGAGTTTGTGTGCTGGAAGTGCAGTTATAACTTTAACTAATCCTCCTTTAGTAGTTGCAAACATTACGTTTAGTAATCCACTTTGTAATTCCAATTGTAATGGTTCGGCTACAACTACACCGGCAAATGCAACGGCACCTATTCAATATACTTGGACAAGTGTTCCGGCTAGCTTTACAAATGTAGCAAGCGGTTTATGTGCCGGAACTTATAGCGTATTTATTTTAGATGCGAATGGTTGTACAGATACAGGTCAGGTTACTTTAACAAACCCTCCTTTATTAACTGTCAACGTTTCAATTTTAGCAGCAAGTTGTGGATCTGCCAATGGTACTGCAAGCGTTACGCCAAGTGGTGGAACGCCTGCATATAACTTTACATGGACACCAGCGGTTGCTGGAAACACCAATGTAGCTGCGAATATTGTTGCAGGTGTATACACTGTGGTTGTTGCCGATGCTAATGGCTGTACAAATACACAAGCCATTCCGGTAAGTAATGCCAACGGACCAAGTTCTGCGGCTATCTCACAAACAAACGTAGCTTGTAATTCGCAATGCACAGGTGCTGCATCCGTAACAACAATAACCGGTGGTACGCCTGGTTATACTGTAACTTGGGTAACACCGCCTTCGGCATCTACTTTAATAACGAATTTGTGCGCTGGAACATATACTGCTCAAATAATTGACGCTAATGGTTGTTTACTATTCCAATCTGTAACTATTACAGAGCCACCTCCGTTTGATGATAACGAAACCGTAAGTAATGCATTTTGTATAGGTGTTTGTAATGGTAGTATTGTTTTGGCTCCAACAGGAGGAACAGGACCTTATAATTACGCATGGAGTTCATCTCCTTCACTTACGAATACAGCTGCGGGTTTATGCGTAGGCGTTCACACCGCAACAATAACCGATTTTGCAGGCTGTACATTTACCGCAAGCTATAATGTTAACGGAACCACTATTCTTACCGGTGCCGTGGCAAGTTCATCAAATCCTTGTTTTGGAAATTGTATAGCAAGTTCAACGGTTATTGCAACCGGAGGTGGTTTAGCGCCATACACGTATGCTTGGAGTAATACACAAACAGGCTTGATAGCAAACAATTTATGTAATGGAACGTATAGTGTTATTATAACAGATAATAATGGTTGTCAAAATACATTTACAGCCGATATTACTTCCCCTAGCGTAATTGCCGTACTTCCAAGTATTAGTTCACCTTCATGCGGAATGTGTAATGGCTCGGCAACTGTTGCCACCGGTGGTGGTACTTCGCCATATACGTATTCATGGACAAGTGCAAGTACAACTTCTGTAGAAATTAATTTATGTGCAGGCTTGTATCAAGTGTTGGTTACAGATGCAAACGGTTGTACTCAAACTCAAAATGTCCCAATTAGTAACTCGTCTGGCATTACCGGTGAAACATATAATGTTCAAGATGAATTATGCTTTAATGATTGTAATGGTTCGGTAACGGTAACACCTATTGGTGGAAGTGCTCCGTATTCTTATAGTTGGCTCAGCCCAGTTTCATCAAATAGTGTGTTAACTAATTTATGCGGAGGAATATACTTTATTCAAATGACCGACGCACAAGGTTGTATTCGTACAAGTTCAGTAAGTATTAACTCTGCAACCAATATTATCATTTCTCCAAACATTAACGCGCCTTCTTGCCCTGCTAATAATAATGGTACGGTAAGTGTAAATGTAGTTGGAGGTACTGGCGTTTATACTTACACTTGGTTACCGGTAGGTAGTACTTCCGTGATCACAAATGTGAGTGCAGGTGTTTATACGGTAATAGTAAGTGATGGTGCGTGTACAAAAACAGCTGCTATCAACGTAAGTAATTCAACTGCTCCAGCATTATTCTTTGCGCTAACAAATAACGGTTGCCCGGGCGGACCATGCACTGGAGCTATAGCCGTTACACCAACACTTGGAACACCTCAATACAATTTTAATTGGAGTAATGGAAGTACTGCTAACAATGTTCCGTCCCACACCGTTTCTGGTTTGTGCGCGGGTGTGATCACTTTAACTGTTACTGATGTTTCAGGATGTATAGCTACACAATCATTTACAATAACTCAAAACCCAGCACTTAATTTAAGCTTGCCTGTTGTAACTCAAGTGAAATGTAATAGCGATTGTAATGGCTCCATACAATTAGTTCCAAGTGGAGGAGCATTACCATATGTTATATCGTGGATACCGGCCTCAGCCGTTATACCTTCAAATCCACTCACAAATTTGTGCGCCGGAAGTTATACTGGCGTTGTTACGGATATTAATGGATGTACTATTTCAAGAACAGTGAATATTTTAAATCCATTGCCGTTCTCGTTAACTACGCAAATTGCTGATGCAACTTGTAATTCATCAGCCGATGGAGCTGCAACAACTACTTTAAATGGTGCAACGCCCGGTTATACGTATACTTGGATTGATGGCGCAAGCAATACCTATACAACCGCTAGCCTAGCAAATGTTTTACCTGGTACTTATTCGTTATCTATTGTTGACTCCCAAGGATGTCCTAAAGATACCGTAGTAACAATTGCAGGTTCATTTACCGTGCTTGCCGATGCTGGTGCCGATAGAACATTATGTATTGACCCTAACTCAATACTGTTAGATGGTAGCCCATCTCAAAATGCTGTTCTCTATAATTGGACTCAATTAGCCCCAACAAACACTATAGCTAATACCGTTACAACAAGTGTTATTCCAACAATCGGAACAAATACTTATGTGTTATTAGTTACTTCATCAGTAGCAATTTGTTTTGATGATGATACTGTGTTAGTAGTTGTAAATCCGTTACCAGATATAAATGCAGGACCAACACAAAGCATTTCAATGTTTAGTTCTACAAGTTTAGGCGGAAGCCCAACATCAATAACAGGGTCAAGTTTTACTTGGACACCATCAGGTTTTTTAAATGATGCTAATGCGGCTAATCCGATCACATCTACAACTATAAATACGCAGTACACCGTATTTGTATTGAATCCGAATACAGGTTGTGTAAATAGTTCAACAGTTGATATATTCATTTTCCCTGATGTGAAGATCCCTAACGGATTCAGTCCGAATAGTGATGGACGCAATGATACATGGGTGATTGACAATATCCAACAGTTTACCGAATCTACAGTTGAGGTTTATAACCGCTGGGGTGAATTATTATTCCAATCGGCACCTGGTTATCCTAAGCCATGGGATGGAATTTACCACGGAAAACAACTTCCTGTAGGCACATATTATTATATCATCGACTTGAAACATTTTGCATATCCTAAACCGTTCACAGGCCCATTAACTATATTCAGATAAGACAGTGATGAAAAAATTACGCTACATATTATGTCTTGTGATACTGAGTTTGTTCGGTGCAAAGGCACAACAATTGCCGCAGTATACGCAGTTTATGTTGAATGAAATGGCTATTAATCCTGCAGTTGCTGGAAGAGAAGATTACACGGATGTGCGTTCGAATAATCGTTACCAATGGGTTGGTATTACCGATGCGCCCCGTACCTATATGCTTACTGCAAACGGTCCAATCAAGTCAAAGAATATGGGTGTTGGAATGCATTTGTATACAGATATAGTTGGCCCTACACGTAGAACTGGGTTGAATTTCGCTTACGCTTATCACTTAAAAGTTGATGAGGAAACTTTTGTTTCTTTAGGTTTAAGTGCAGGAATTTTGCAATGGGGAATTGATGGCTCAAAACTTATTTTACATGATGAAGGAGATGCGAATCTTTTAACATCTTATAGAACCAAGATCGTGCCCGATTTTGGAACAGGAGTTTATTTCTACAAAAAAAATCGTTTTTACTTTGGAGTAGCCGTTCCGCAAATCTACCAGGCACCGATCAACATTTATGTTGATCGTCAGTCAAACAGCAAGATTGTAAGGCATCTCAATATTAATGGTGCTTATAAATTTGATATTGGCGACGATTTTAAAGTGGAACCTTCATTTATTATGAAATACGCAAAACCAGCACCTTTGGTTGTTGATCTTGCTGTGCGTGGTATTTATCAGGAGCAGGTTTGGCTAGGTATTGGATACAGATCGTGGATTGTTAACGGCGTGAATAGTGAGGCCTTAACCGCTATGGTTGGTTATATGTACAAAGACTACCTGATGTTTGGATATTCGTATGATTTTTGCACAACAAACATAAAAAAATATTCAACTGGAACCCACGAAGTAATGCTGGGTCTAAGGTTCTCGAAAAAGCAAGCAAGCACGTGGGAAGCTAAAAAACAGTAGTTTTTGACCCGATAAAACCCGTTTTTATACCCACCAATTTTTCTGTCAAAAACATCACTTATTTAGAATCATTATAAATATGTTTTGTTGTTAAAAAAATCAAAAAAAACCGTTTTTCGTTACCAATATCCTGCTAAATTTGTTGCCGGTTTATGTCATTATTTTGTCATAATCTATAATGTTTTAGACCTCTTTTTTTACTCGAAATATGGAAAATAATAAGCGTCGTACCTCCCTCCAGATCTTGTTTGCAGCTGTTCTTCTATTAACTTTTAGCTTTAAATTATCTGCGCAAGACGGGGCAAATCTATTCAAAAAGAATTGTGCTGTTTGTCACACCACAACTGATGTAAAACTTACCGGCCCAGGCTTAAAGGGCGTTTTCGACAGGGTTCCTAAGCCTGCAGATGCATGGCTTACAGCCTGGATCTTAAATAACGAAAAGGTTATTAAGAGCGGAGATGCTTATGGTAAAAAGATCCTTAGTGATTACGGCAATGCTGCAATGACGGTGTTTGAAGGTCAGTTAACTGATAAAGATGTTGCTGCGATCTTAAAATATATCAAAAATCCTCCTGCTCCTGCTACTCCTGGCGGACCAGTTGCTGGCGGAGATGCCGGCGCAACCGAAGAAGTTAAAGGTGGTATCGAGCCAGTGTATTTAACTCTTGGTGCTATAATTCTTTTGATCATTTTACTTTATGCATTGCGCAGCGTTCGTCATTCGATGCAAAATTCTGCAAACAAAGCTCAAGGGAAATCGGAAACACTTGAGTTATCATTTTTTGAAGAAGCTAAAGAATGGATGAGTGGCCATCGCCGTGTGGTTGGTGTTATCTCATTGGTTTTGGTGTTTGGAGGAATGAAATCATGTTGGGATGCTTGTTACAAAATTGGTGTTTACTACGATTGGAAAACTCAAAAAGGATATAAGCCTTCGCAACCAATTAAATTCTCTCACAAATTACATGCCGCTGATAATGAAATCGCTTGTCAATATTGCCACAGCACAGTTGAAAAATCCCGTCACGCAGGAATCCCTACAGTTAATATTTGTATGAACTGTCACAAAGGAATTTCAACAGGACCTCAGTATAAGGAAAAAGAGATCAACAAGATATACGCTGCTGCAGGTTGGGATAAAGACAATCAAAAATATACAGGAAAAGAAAATCCATTGAAGTGGATCAAAGTTCACACGTTACCTGATCACGTTTACTTTAACCACTCGCAACACGTTGTAGTCGGAAAAATCGAATGCGCTACTTGCCATGGCGACGTAAAAGCAATGACTGTTGCCGAACAAAAAAGTCCATTAACAATGAAATGGTGTATCGATTGTCACCGTACCACAGAAGTTTCTATGGAAGGAAATGCATACTATGATCGTTTACACAAGGCACTTAAAGAAAAATATGCAGGTCAGTACGACGTGAAATTCACCGTTGATAAGATCGGCGGATTAGAGTGTGGTAAATGCCACTATTAATTAAGAATACATTAAGAACGAAATAACTAATGTCTATGTCAAAAAAATACTGGAAAGGTTTACCGGAACTACATAATAGTGCGGAATTTCAGGAACAATTAAAAAATGAGTTCTCTGAACCTCTTCCCATCGATGAGTTTTTAAAAAGTGATGATTCTGAAAGCAAAGGAACTTCGCGTCGCGACTTCTTAAAGGTAATGGGCTTCTCTACAGCAGCCGTTGCTTTAGCAGCTTGCGAAACACCTGTTAACAGGTCTATTCCTTATGTTGTAAAACCAGAAGAAGTTACGCCTGGCGTAGCCAATTTCTACGCTTCTACTTTTTATGATGGTCACGATTATGCTTCTATCCTTGTAAAAACAAGAGAAGGTCGCCCTATTAAAATTGAAGGCAACGAGCTTTCAAAAGTTTCTCATGGTGGAACTAGTGCTCGTGTTCAAGCATCTGTATTAAGTTTATATGATGGCGCTCGCTTAAAAGGCCCAATATTAAAAAGTAAAGACGCAACTTGGAAAGCTTCTGATGACGCCGTTGCGGCTGCAGTTTCTGCTACGGGCGCCGCAATTCGTATCTTAACATCTACCATCATCAGCCCTTCTACAAAAGCGGTTGTTGCGGAGTTCATTTCAAAGTATCCAACAGCGCAACACGTTACTTACGATGCAATTTCTTACAACGCTTTAACCCTTGCCAATAAAAATGTATTCGGTAAGTCTGTTGTATCTTCTTACGACTTCTCTAAAGCAAAAACAGTTGTTGGTATCGCCTGTGATTTCTTAGGAAACTGGCTAAATCCAATTGAATTTGCAAAGCAATACGCAACTAATCGTCGCGCTTCAAAAGAAAATCCTGAAATGAGTAAGCATTATCATTTCGAGTCTACTCTTTCGTTAACAGGGGCAAATGCCGATCAACGTGTGTGGGTAAAACCATCAGAATTAGGTAAAGTTACTTTGGCTTTATTTAATGAAGTTGCTGGTGCAACCGGAAATTCAAAAGCTTCAGGCGATGAAAAGATCGGAAATCCTGCTGCAGCAACTGCTATTAAAAAAGCAGCTGAAGAATTAGTGAAACACAAAGGACAATCGTTAGTTGTTTCTGGTGTTAATGACGAGGGCGTTCAAACCTTAGTAAATGGAATAAACAAAATGCTTGACAACTACGGAAAATCAGTAGACGTTGAGTTACACTTTAATTTAAAACAAGGAGATGATAAGGCATTCACTGATTTAGTAGCAGATATGGCTGCTGGAAAGGTAAATGTATTAATGACTTATAATTGTAACCCGGTTTATACAGCTCCTGCTTCGTTAAACTTTGCTGCTGCGTATAAAAAAGTAGCTACTAAAGTTTCATTTGCGCAAGTGTTAGATGAAACAGCACAGTGGGCTGATGTGGTTTGCCCTGATAATCATTATTTAGAGTCGTGGAACGATGCTAATCCAAAACGTGGACATTATTCTTTACAACAACCTACCATCAATCCAATTTTCGCGCAACCTCGTCACGAAGGAACTCGTCAATTTCAGGATTCGATGTTGAAATGGTCTGGTGTAAAAACCGATTATTTATCATACTTACAAGGAGTTTGGAATAATCGTATTTTTCCAAACCAAGGTAAATTCGGAGATTTCAGTTCATTCTGGAATAACTCATTGCACGATGGTGTTGTGAAAACGTACGTACATAAGGATGTTAACGTTACCGAAAAATTAGTGATCAACGATTCTACAGGAAAACCTTTATTAACGGGAGTTGCAGCAGTTGTTGCTGAAATTACTGATACAGTAAAAGTTGAAACGCCAAAAGTAGATCAAAAAGTTGTAGCAGTAACTGAAGCATTACCAACTCCTGATTATAACAAAGCAGCTTCAATGGCAAGCGGAACAAAAGGCGGAGCCCTTGAATTATTTGTGTATGAAAAAATTGGTTTGGGAAGTGGTAACCAAAGTAATAATCCTTGGTTACAAGAATTACCTGATCCAATCTCGAAAGTTACTTGGGATAATTACATTACCATGAGTCCAATTGATGTGAAAGCTAAAGGACTTCGCGAAATGTTACGTCAAGATATTGATGGAAGTATTGTTGAGCTTACCGTAAATGGAGTTAAGATGAACGTTCCTGTTTATCCACAACCAGGGCAAGCTCCCGGAACAATTGGTTTAGCATTAGGTTATGGCCGTAGTGTTGAATCAATGAAAGTTGGCAATGGTGTTGGTGTAAACGCATTTGCAGCATTAACTATTGCAAATGGAACAATTCAATCTATCACGCCAAATGTTTCTATCAGCGGAGAAAATGATCAACATCGTTTTGCAGGAACACAAATTCAACACACCATCATGGGTCGTGAGGAATATATATTACGCGAAACATCTTTAGGTGAATACAAAGCAAAAGATAAAGAATATTTTAACCCTGCTGCAGAATTGCCTGTTCATGGTGGTGGCAAAAAGAACGTTGCAGAGATCGATCTTTGGAATGCTCATGAGCGCTTAGGTCACAAATGGGGTTTAACCATCGACATGAATACATGTATTGGTTGTGCTGCGTGTGTGGTTGCTTGTACTGCCGAGAATAACGTTGCTGTTGTAGGTAAAGAAGAAATTAGAAAAACTCGCGATATGTTCTGGTTACGTATCGATCGTTATTTTAGTTCAGAGACAGACGTATTAAGAGATCCTGTAACTGGATTAATGAAATATAAACAAGCATATTTGGATATGGAAACGCCTTCGGCTAACCCGAAAGTAACTTTCCAGCCAATGATGTGTCAACATTGTAATCATGCACCTTGTGAAACTGTTTGTCCGGTATTAGCTACTAGTCATAGCACTGAAGGTTTGAACATGATGACTTATAACCGTTGCATTGGTACACGTTATTGTGCAAACAACTGTCCATTTAAAGTACGTCGTTTCAACTGGTTCAATTATAACGAAAATTCAATGTTCGCGAACTCTAATCCTGCACAAATGGAATTAGGCCGCATGGTATTGAATCCGGATGTTGTAGTTCGTTCACGTGGTGTGATGGAAAAATGTTCAATGTGTGCTCAGCGTTTACAAGCTGGTAAATTAGTTGCTAAAAAATCAGGTATGCCTTTAGTTGACGGATCAATTAAAACAGCATGTCAACAAGCTTGTCCTACAAACGCTATCATGTTTGGTGATGCTAACGACGAAAAATCGGAAGTGTCAAAATGGAGAGCAGATGATAAGAACTACTACTTATTAGAAGAATTAGGTGTGAAAGCAACCGTATCGTATCTATTAAAAGTGCGTAACGTTGATGAGCGCGTAACTTTCTATGCTGAAGAGGGACACAAAGGTGGACATGAAGGTAATGGAGAAAAACATGAAGAGCACAAAGAAGAAAAACACTCGTAATTAATTTAAACTTATTTTATAATATATTATGCACGCAGAATCAGAAATAAGGGAACCGCTAATTGAAGGTAATAAAACCTATCGTCAAATTTCCGACGATATTATTGCGCCCATTGAAGGTAAAGCCGCCAAAGGTTGGTATACACTTACAACAATTATGGCCCTGTGCTTTTTATGGGGTATAGGTTGTTTGGCTTACACTATTGGTGTAGGTATAGGCTCTTGGGGAAGCAATAACGGTGCAGATTGGGCTTGGGATATCACCAACTTCGTTTGGTGGATCGGTATCGGTCACGCTGGTACTTTGATCTCTGCCGTATTATTATTATTCCGTCAAAAGTGGCGTATGGCTATTAACCGTTCTGCAGAAGCGATGACGATTTTTGCTGTACTTTGTGCTGCTATTTTCGTAACACTTCACACCGGCCGCCCGTGGTTAGATTATATGTTATTCCCTTTACCAAATCAGTTTGGTAGTTTGTGGCCTAACTTTAACTCTCCATTATTGTGGGACGTGTTTGCGGTATCAACTTACGCTACTGTATCTATTGTATTCTGGTATATTGGTTTAATTCCTGACTTTGGTATGATCCGCGATCGCGTTGTAAAACCTTGGCAAAAGAAAATGTACTCTTTACTTTCATTCGGTTGGGGCGGAAGCGCTCGTCATTGGAGCCGTTTTGAAGAAGTTTCTTTGGTACTTGCCGGTTTATCAACTCCTCTCGTATTCTCAGTTCACTCCATAGTATCTTTTGACTTTGCTACGTCTATCGTTCCGGGCTGGCACACCACCATCTTCCCACCTTACTTCGTATCTGGTGCGGTATTCTCTGGTTTCGCAATGGTATTAACGTTAATGTTAGTAGTACGTAAAATTTACAAGCTAGAGGCTTACGTGAGAATTAAGCACATCGAATACATGAACATCGTTATTATCGTAACAGGTTCTATTGTTGGTGTGGCATACTTAACTGAGTTGTTTGTTGCTTGGTACTCAGGTGTTGAGTGGGAACAATACGCGTTTTTAAATCGTGCCACTGGTCCTTTAGCTTGGAGTTATTGGATCATGATGAGCTGTAACGTATTATCACCGCAGTTATTCTGGTTCAAAAAGATCCGTACATCTGTACTGGCAACTTTCATCTTATCTATTGTGGTTAACATTGGTATGTGGTTTGAACGTTTCGTGATCATCGTTCCAACATTATTACGTACATATCTTCCATCAACATGGAACACGTACACGCCATCATTTATTGATATCGGAATTTTTGTTGGAACAATTGGTATGTTCGGGACATTCTTTTTATTGTTCTCGCGTTTCTTCCCTGTAATTGCACAGGCCGAATTGAAAACAATTTTGAAAGCTTCCGGTCAACAACAAAAATTAGATTCAGCAAAGCATTCACATCATGCTGCAGCGCATAATTAATAAATTAAAGAGTAAGTAATTATATGGCAACTAAACAAATCATACACGGAGTTTTTGGCGATGAAGTGCCAATGCTAGAAGCGTGTAAAAAACTAAGAGCTGCGGGTATTCGTATTAAAGAAGTTTACACGCCAATGCCGGTTCACGGTATTGATGCTATCATTGGTTTACCAAGAACACGCATGGCAATTTGCGCATTCATTTATGGTATCACCGGAACGTCATTAGCAACATTAATGATGTGGTATATGATGGTTCACGATTGGCCAAATGATATTGGTGGTAAACCTACTTGGGCATACTACATGGCAGTTCCTGCTTTTATCCCAATTACTTTTGAAGCAACTGTATTTTGTGCAGCACATGGAATGGCGTTAACGTATTTATTACGTTGCTGGTTAGTTCCGGGTGCTAAAGCAAAAAATCCAGATCCACGAACTACTGATGATAAATTCTTGGTTTATTTAGAATTAAATGAAGAGCAAGCAAAAAAAGCCGACGTAATTTTAAAAGAAACAGGAGTTGAAGAAGTGAATTACAAAGGAACATTACAGATTGAACCAAAATATTAATAGGATATTTTATATGGACATGAATTATAAAACAATAAAATTAGCTGTAGCTGGTGTAGCGCTTACACTTGTATTTGCTAGTTTGAGCTCTTGCGGTGTAAGAGACGAAAATAGCCCAGGTGTGGAATTCATGCCTGATATGTACCGTTCTCCATCCGTTGAGAATTACGGAACATATGTAATTGATGGTGATACATTGCAAAGTGCTATGTTGCCTGTAAAGGGAACAGTTTCGCGCGGGTATATGCCTTACACTTACGAGAACAATGCTGCAGGATACGAAGCAGCAGGTGCAAATCTGAAGAACCCTTTGGATATGGCACAGCGTGGTGTTTGGGAAAAAGATGGCGAAGCGCTTTACGGTAAGTATTGCGTTCATTGTCATGGTGCAACCGGCGGCGGTGATGGTAAAGTAGGTTTAAAATTACCTGGTCCTCCACCAGCATACGATGGCGCTTTAAAAGATCTTGCTGAAGGAAAGATATTCCATTCGATTACTTATGGTAAAAACTCTATGGGTTCACACTCAAGTCAGTTATCTACCGAAGAGCGTTGGAAATTAGTATGCTATGTACAAAAACTACAAGGACCTAAAGGCGGAGCAGACAGTACTAAACAAGTTGCAGCAGTTGTAACACCAACAACAGCAGCTCACGCAGCAGGAGGACAGCATTAATATTTTTTAATACGTAACGAAACTACAATATGAATACAGAGATTTTTACAATACCTTCTAAAGCCAAAATGGCCTCATTTATTTTAATGGGTCTTGGCTTAGTATCTATTATTTGCATGTTCATGGTGGACAAAGGCAATGAAGCGGAACATTACCACGCCGGAACTCGTGCATGGTCAAATGTATTTGCAGGATCATTCTTTTTTGCAGCATTAGCTTTAGGAGCAGCCTTCTTTTTAGGTTTGCAATATGCAGCTGAAGCTGGTTGGTCAACAAGTATTAAGCGTGTAATCGAAGCGGTGTCTATGTATTTACCTTGGGGATTAAGCTTCCTTATGTTATTATTTATACTCGGGCAGTTTTTTCACGCACATCATATTTACCATTGGATGCAGCCGGGTATTGCAGACCCTTCAAGTGAGCATTATGATTCAGTAATTGCAGGGAAAATAGGATACTTCGGAGTTTTTTGGTGGGTACGTACAATTCTTTATATGGTTGGTTGGACATGGTTTACCATGAAGCTGAGAAAGAATTCGTTAGACGCAGATAAGTTAGAGATCGACGTAAACAACAGTTTCCATTGGAAGAATGTGAAATTAGGAGCGTGGTTCATGGTAGTGTTTGCTGTAACATCTTCAACATCTACCTGGGATTGGATCATGAGTATTGATACACACTGGTTTTCTACAATGATGGGTTGGTATGTGTTTTCTGGTATGTGGATAAGCGCTTTAGTTGCCATCACAGTATTAGTTATCTGGTTAAAGAAATTAGGTTATTTAGAATATGTAACCGAAAGTACTATTCATGATATGGGTAAATGGATGTTCGCTATCTCTTTTTTGTGGACATATTTATACTTCTCTCAATTCATGTTGATCTGGTACGCAAATATTCCTGAAGAGGTTATTTATTTCCAAACTCGTTGGGAAAGCTATAAAACATTAATGTGGACAGTTGTATTTGTGAACTTCGCGTTCCCAATGATCATGTTAATGAGCCGCGATTGTAAACGTAATTTCTTTTTCTTGATGTTTGTTGGTACAATCATATTCATCGGTCACTATTTAGATGTGATAATGATCGTAATGCCGGGAACAGTTGGCCATTCTTGGACTGGATTAAGCTGGATGGAGTTTGGCACGTTCTTCTTCTTCCTTGGATTATTTATTTATGTAGTGCTGAATGCTTTAACAAAAGCGCCGTTGAGAGTGAAAAATCATCCTTTCTTAAGCGAGAGTTTACATCATACAACATAATTTATTTATAAACGAAAAAGATATTTAAAAACTTAAATTATATACAATGAAATTACTAGTTCTATTAGCCATCGTTTTATTAATAATTGCGGGGCATCAATTATTAAGGATAATCGAGTTAAGCAGAGGTTTAAAGAAAACCACCGAGTGGCAAGTAACGAGCTCGGATAATGACCGCATGGGTAAGATCATGCTGGTATTCATGATCCTGTTTTTTGCATTCTTCTTTTGGCAAGCTGCCCGTTGGAACGAACGCGCATTGCCGTTAGCGTCTTCAGAACATGGCCTTAAAATTGACGCACTTTGGGACGCAAACATGTACCTTGTGGTATTTATTTTCTTAGTAACAAATTTCTTCCTTTTCTGGTTCGCCTATAAATATCGCGGGTTAACAAATACAAAGGCAGTGTTTATATCACATAACAATAAATTAGAATTAGCATGGACAGTTATTCCGGCTTTTGCACTTGCGTTCATCATCATCTTTGGTTTAAAGTACTGGAACGAGATCATGTCTGAATCTGATAAGGCTGATAAAATAATAGTTGAACTTTATGCAAAACAATTTGATTGGACAGCACGTTATGCAGGTAAAGATGGTAAGTTGGGTGAAACAGATTATCGTCAAATATCAGGAAGCAATTCAGTTGGTATGGACACCGCAGATGTTTTAGGTAACGATGATGTTATTGTAAAAAACGAATTTCACATTCCAATAGGAAAAGAGATCGTTTTCTACATGCGTTCGCGCGACGTTCTTCATAGTGCATATATGCCGCACTTCCGTGCACAAATGAACTGTGTTCCGGGAATGATCACCACTTTCAAATTCATACCTAACAAAACCACTATGGAAATGAGAAAAGATCCATACGTGAAACATATGATGGCAGGTATCAATAAACAAAGAGAAAAATTTGGAGAAGAACCTGTAGAGTTTGATTATCTTCTATTATGTAACAAGATCTGTGGAACTTCTCATTTCAATATGCAAATGAATTTGATTGTGGAAAGTCAAACAGATTACGATGCATGGATCGCTAAGCAAAAGGCATTTAAAACTGTAGCGGTTAAACCTTAATATTAATAAACTTAAATAAATAAAAATGGGCTCTGTAACAAATTCTGCACTTGAAAAAGAACATTTAGTTCATCATGATCATGTTCATCATGATGATGATCATGAAGAGAGTTTTATAACCAAGTATGTGTTTAGCCAAGATCATAAAACGATCTCACGTCAGTTTTTAATTACGGCGGTTATCATGGCGGTTATTGCAATGACCATGTCTGTTATCTTCCGTATGCAATTAGCGTGGCCTGGTGAAAAATTCGCTTTCGTTAACGCGCTGTTAGGTGATAAGTGGGCTAAGGATGGTATCCTAGACCCTAACATGTACCTTGCTTTGGTAACCATTCACGGAACCATCATGGTGTTCTTTGTTTTAACCGGAGGATTGAGTGGTACATTTAGTAACTTATTGATCCCTTATCAGGTTGGTGCCCGCGATATGGCCTCAGGATTTCTGAATATGTTATCGTATTGGTTCTTCTTTGTTTCAAGCTGTATTATGTTAGCGTCTTGTTTTATTGATGATGGACCTGCTTCAGGAGGTTGGACAATTTATCCTCCTTTATCCGCAGTGCCGGAAGCTATGCCGGGTTCTAAATTAGGTATGACTATGTGGTTGATCTCTATGACAATTTTCGTTGTATCATCGTTATTAGGAAGCTTGAACTACATTATCACTATTTTCAATTTACGCGCAAAAGGCATGACGATGACTCGCTTACCATTAACAATATGGGCGTTCCTTGTAACGGCGATTTTGGGCGTTCTTTCATTCCCTGTTCTTGTATCTGCCGTTGCTTTATTAATAATGGATAGAAGCTTCGGAACAAGTTTCTACTTATCCGACATTTACATTGGCGGTCGCCCATTGGATAACGTTGGTGGTAGTCCAATTTTATTCGAACACTTATTCTGGTTCTTAGGTCACCCCGAAGTGTACATCGTGTTATTACCTGCTTTAGGTATCACTTCTGAGATCATCGCTACAAATTCACGTAAGCCTATTTTCGGTTACCGTGCCATGATCGGTTCGATCTTAGCAATTGGTTTCTTATCATTCATCGTTTGGGGTCACCACATGTACATGACGGGTATGAATCCATTCTTAGGTTCAGTATTCGTGTTCACTACTTTATTGATCGCTATTCCTTCAGCGGTAAAAGCGTTCAACTACATCACAACATTATGGAAAGGTAATTTGCAATTCACTCCTGCCATGTTATTCTCAATTGGGTTGGTATCGTCGTTCATCACCGGTGGTGTAACAGGTATCATCTTAGCCGATTCAACTTTAGATATTAACGTACACGATACATATTTTGTGGTTGCCCACTTCCATATTGTAATGGGATTGAGTGCTATCTTTGGTATGTTTGCGGGAGTATATCATTGGTTCCCTAAATTATTCTTACGTATGATGAATAAGAAGTTGGGTTATGTTCACTTCTGGACCACATTAGTATTTGCTTATGGAACATTCTTCCCTCAACACTTTTTAGGTTTGGCTGGCGTACCCCGTCGTTATTATACCAATAGTAATTTCCCTATGTTCGATAACCTAGTTGATATCAACGAAATTTGCACGATCTCAGCTATCTTAGGAGCTCTAGCTCAAGGTATTTTCTTATTCAACTTCTTCTATAGCATGTTCCGTGGCGAAAAAGCTCCTCAAAATCCATGGAACTCAAATACATTAGAGTGGACAACTCCTATGGCTAACATCCATGGTAACTGGCCAGGCGCTTTGCCGGTAGTTCATCGCTGGCCATATGATTATAGCAAGCCGGGTAAAGAAAAGGATTTTGTGCCTCAAACTGTGCCTCTTGAAGATGGAGAGCAAGATGGCGGCGGCCACTAAAAAAATTGAATCCCTCAACTAGTGTTGGGGGATTTTTTTTGCTATATTAGAGTGTAAAACTGTAGTGTATGGAAAAGATAAAAATGTCAATTACTTTGCCTGTAAAAGCAAAAGAATTATATGATGCTTGGCTTGATAGTAAAAAGCATTCGGCATTTACCGGAGGAGATGCTCATGTAAGTAAAAAAACAAATGCCGAATTTACAGCATGGGACGAATATATCAGCGGAACGAATATTGAATTGAAGGAAGGGAAGTTTATTAAGCAAAGCTGGCGAACAGTGGAATTTAAAAAAGATACACCGGACTCTATACTAGAATTGAATTTTGAAGAGAAGGGCGGTAAAACCAAGCTTAGTTTATACCATTATGATCTGCAAAAAGGCGATGGAAAGAAATACGAGCAAGGATGGAAGAACCATTACTTTGAGCCTATGAAGGCCTATTTTTCGAGCAAATAAGACCAAAAAGCCCTTAAAATTTTGGCAATTTAGGATAAATCTCTACATTTGCAGTCCCTAATCAAAATTGGGTGTCTGGTCTGGTAGTTCAGCTGGTTAGAATGCCGCCCTGTCACGGCGGAGGTCGCGGGTTCGAGTCCCGTCCAGACCGCAGATAAAAATAAAAAAGCGCACTTATGTGCGCTTTTTTATTTGGGGTAATGCTAAAAAGCTATGCTTTTAGTAAATTTGGTAAAGAGTGATGAAGAAATCGTTTGTATTATTTATTTTAGTGTGCAGTTGGCATTCGTTGTTTTCACAGTCTAGTGTAACCATAACTATTCAAGATGCAAATTGCACTTCTTCAACCGGAATAGTTACCATTAATTCAGTTACCACAAGCGCTACTCCAAATTACACAATTACAGAAGGCGCCACACCAATTGGTACAAATGTAGCTTTGCCTTTTACATTCACCAATGTAAGTGTTGGTTCTCACACGTATGTTATTACAGGTTCAAATTCAGTTGCAATAACTTTTACTGCCCTTATACAAACAAACACCGTTGTGCCATTGGTTTTTGCCAGCGTTGGCGGAACTGTAACATGTAGCGCGCCACTTACAGTTTTAACAGGCACGTCAAATATTAGCATTGCAATTTATAGCTGGAGTCCGCAAAACGTAACAACAAATACAGCAACAGCTATTGGTGGTGGGAATTATACATTAACTATAACGAATCCTGCAAACAACTGTACCAATAATACGGTGATAGTAGTGTTTCAAAATACTGCTGCACCAAGTATAAGCGCCGTTGCAAACAGTTCTATCACCTGCACAAATACTATTGTTGGAATTGTAGGCACATCAACTGCAAGTGGCGTTTCTTATAGTTGGAGCCCAACAGGTTCTACAAGTACATCTATCACAGTAACCGGCGTTGGTATTCACACATTAACTATTACCGATCCATCAAATGGTTGTAAAGCAATTAAAACTGTTACCGTTTATCAAATAGGGCAATTTAGTGCAAGCGTAACACTTTTAGGAAATGTAAAATGCAATGGTGCTAGCACCGGCAGTGTACAGCTTGACGTATTTGGTGGGTCAGGCATTTACTCGGTAACTATTTTGAACACTAATTTTTTTGTTGGAAATCTCTCAGCCTTCCCCGATACAGTTACTAATTTAAGTGCAGGCAGTAATTCAATTGCTTTGTTGGATACTTTATCGGGTTGCACGCAAACTGTTTTTATAAATATAACACAACCACCTGCGCTTAATTTGTTACTTACGTTAACTAGTCAACCCGAGATCTGCGAAGGCGAACCGGTAAATATATATGCAACGCTTAGTGGTGGGGTAAGGCCTTATATTTACCAATGGTTGCCTGTAGTAGGAACTGATTCAACTTTAAATATTTTGGCAGGACCAAACTCTTATACACTATTGGCATACGATGCGAACACATGTTTAGCAACGGCGGTAAAAAACTTAACTGTACATTTAAAACCGCAGCTAGGATTATTAAATCTACCAGCTATTGTTTGCGGATCTATTTGTGTTAATTTTTCATTAACTGCTCCACCAAACACCACATATGTATATAATTGGAATTTTACCGACATTAATGGAGGAGCAACCCCAATACAAGTGAATCAATATAATCCTACTATTTGTTTTACGCAAGGTGGAAAATATAATTGTGATCTAAGTATCATCACTCCGCAGGGTTGTTCAACGCAAACACTATTGCCCACATTTATAAAATTATACCCAAAAGTTAAAGCAGCTTATGCGTATGAACCAAGTGTAGGTATTTTTATTTTTGATGAGGTTAAGTTCAATAATTTAAGCAGTGGTGCTGATTGGTATAGTTGGTATGATGAGAATACATTGTTCTCAGACAGAGCGGATCCTGTTTATGGTTTTTATGAACCCGGAAAATATTTGGTGTCGCTTATTGCCTCAAATGAAGGATGCTCGGATACTATTTCAAAACATATTTCTATTAGTGAAGCAACTTTTATGCATATTCCAAATGCGTTTACTCCAAATAATGATCGTTTGAATGATATTTGGAGTCCTGTTTTTTATGGTAATTACCAGGGTGGAGATTATGAGTTAAGAATTTTTGATCGATGGGGAAAGCAAGTGTTTTGGACTGTTATTCCTGATAATGGTTGGGATGGAACTTTTAAGGAAAAACCGTGCGAGGATGGAGTTTATAATTGGAGAATAAAGATAAATACAGGATCCATCAGCAACGAAAAACTAAGAGGTATCATCAATTTAAAAAGGTGATCCTATTAGCAATTAAATTTCAGAACTAAATGATCGTTATGTATTGTATTTTTAGTAATTTCAAATGGTAAATTAGGAAATGTTAGAAAGTCAGCTACACGAAAGCCACTCTTTAAAATATAATGTAACGTTAGAGAACGTTAATGATCTACCCTTGGCTGTTGTAGAATTTTTGGATGCTACAAATAATAAATTAAATACCATAAAATTAAAGGTAGTTACTACAGATGAGCTTTATAATAAGATAGACAAAGGCGAAGATTTTATGTTAGAGGATTGCTATATTTTTAATTTTTCATTAAGCGAATACAGGTACAAAAAAGGATTAAAGGAACATGATCCTGTTATTTTAAGGAATTTTAAAGCTGTACGAACTTTTTTTAATTGTTTTTCAGTAACTGATTTTAGCTATGCAAAATTTGAAGGGAAGAAGATCCAATTTAATAATTGCGTTTTTGGTAATGGATTAAATAATTTCCAGTGCGCCGACTTTGGACATAGCGATGTTCAATTTAAAGTGACGAGGTTTGGAAGCGGCACCAACAACTTTCAGTCGGTTGTTTTTGGCGATGGCGATATTACCTTTGCCGGAACAAATTTTGGAAATGGGAATTTGATATTTGCAGATGCTAAATTTAGCAATGGAAATGTTGATTTTAAGAATACTATTTATGGCGAGGGAAATATAGATTTTAAATTCGCTAAATTCTCTGAAGGAAACATTTCGTTCGAAAAGGCTTCATTTGGTATTGGAAAAAAGGATTTTAAGAACGTTGAATTTGGTGGCGGCCGAATTGATTTTAGAAGAATAAGTTTTAATGATGGCGATGTCTCCTTTGAAGGTGCGGAATTCGGAAAGGGAAAAACGAATTTCAGGGGCTCTTCATTTGGAAAGGGAATAAAGAATTTTGATCTCGCAGATTTTTCAAATTCGGAGATCAGCTTTGATAATGTGGATTTCGGAGCTGGCAACATCAGTTATAGTCAAGCCGTTGCAAATCATATTTCGTTTAATGCTTGTTCATTTAATAGTTTTGTTGATTTCCGATTTGCAAAATGCAATGTATTGAATTTGAGTAATTCGGTTATTAGAGATATTGTTGATCTAGTTCCTGAAAAAGAGGAGGTGGTGATAAAGGAAGTGAATATGGTAAATACACGTATCCTAGGCCGTGTGTTTATTAACTGGCGAGAGAATGAGGTTTACAAGATCATCTATAATCAAGAAACATCTACGTATTTTCAAAAGGCAGAACAGTTCAGGATCTTAAAAGAAAATTTTCGTGTAAATGGACAATACGAAGATGAGGATCTTGCATACATAGAATTTAAACGTTGCGAGGCATTAGCTAATTTAAATCACGAGAAGAACGGCACTATGATGGAAAAACTTTTTGCCTATCCAAAGTTCTATTTCCAAAAGTATGTGTTTGATTATGTTGGCCGATATGCCACTGCGCCAACACGTGTATTGATCAATGCCATCATAGCAGTTTTTATTTATGGAATTATCTATTATGTTTTTACAGAATATTTAACGGCAATTGGTTCGGTAGAAAGTACTTTACCTGAGATAATTAATCATGGACATGATTTTGGGAATAGTATTTATTACAGCGCTATAACGTTTTTCACTATTGGTTACGGCGATTATTTTCCTCACGGTTTTTTAAAATTTGTGGCGGCCTGTGAAGGTTTTTCGGGGGTATTCTTAATGAGTTATTTTACTGTAGCCTTTGTAAGAAAGATCTTGCGTTAAATACGTATCCCAATCAAACACACATCATCCACTTGATCAAGTGAGCCTTTCCATTCATCAAAATCTTTTAAAAGAAATTGTTTTTGAGTTTCAGAGTCCATTGCAGCTGAGGTAATAAGTAGTTTTTCTAATCGCGAATACATGAATTTTTTCCCTCTTGGCCCGCCAAACTGATCGGCAAAGCCATCGGTAAATAAAAACGCCATATCACCTTTTTGTAATTGAAATTCTTTAAGCGTAAATGATCCTGAGTTCTCATCTAAAGACGCTGTTACCGCCTGCTTGTCTGCTTTTAGTTCAATGATCTTTCCATCGCGTAGTATCCAACATGGATTATTAGCACCGGCATATTGCATTTTCAAAGTGTCGGTTTGTATTAAACAGCAGCTAATGTCCATTCCATCACGAATGATCTCATTATTTTTAGAGCGTAGATTCTTTTTTAATTCAGAGTTTAAAAAATTAAGAATATCAGCCGGGCTTTGAACGCTATTTTCTAAAATAGATTGATTTAATATGGAGGCACCAAGCATACTTAACATGGCACCCGGAACACCATGGCCTGTGCAATCAGCTGCCGCCACGGCTTTTAAATTTTGTTTGATTGATGGATAATGTTTGGTGTCTAATACCCAATAAAAATCTCCGCTTACAATGTCTTTTGGTTTATAGATCACAAACGACTGAGGGAATATATCGTTGAATTCTGAGTCGGATGGAATGAAGCTGTTTTGTATTCGTTTAGAATAATTAATGGAATCAATTATCTCTTTTTGTTTTTCCTCAACCAAGTGCTTTTGTTTATCTATAACTCTGGTTTTTTCTCTGTTTGTTTTTAATGCTTTAAAAATAAAGAACGCAAATACTAATGATAGAATAAGCACTGAGCCAATAGTAATGGTGATATTACGCTGGATCTTTTTTTCGCTTAAACTCTTTTCATCTTTTATCTTTTGTTCAGCTTCCTTTACTTTTAGTTCATTCTCGTACCTCATTTGTGAAGCGGCTCTTTGGGCTGCATTTTTATTGAGAGCTTTACTGTAAATATAATGCTGCTCCATGAAATCTAATTTGTACTTATGTAGTTCCGGATGTTCTTCGCAATAGGCTATCACATTTGACAAGGTAATTATTAGATCATTTATATTCTCAACTTTTTTAAAACTCTCGATGGCAATTAAATTATTTTTTATCACTTCTTCTTTGTTGCCGGTAATCATATTTACTTCACCTATATTCCTGTGATATAAGGCAGTGATATTTGGATTATTTAGTTCGTCTACTAATCCTTTTGCTTCGGTTAGGTAGAGCTTAGCAGAATTCATGTTCTTCAGCCTTAAACTTATATCCGAAAGCATTATCAGGGTATGAGCCATTCCTTTTTTATCTCCAATTTGCCTTCGAATACTAAGTGCTGTTTTTAGAGATTGCATTCCAGTTAAAGCATTTTTCTTAGCCATCATGGCGCCCATGTTATGTAGCAGATGCGCTTTCATGTTCTGGTCGTTATATTCTTTGGCGATCAAAAAACATCTTTTTAGATAGAGCAGACTCGTTGTAGTATCTCCTAGGTACATGTAAATATTAGCAATGTTATTCATTGCCGAAAGAACGCCGGTTTTCTGCTTTGTTAATCCATCAAGCGATAGTGCTTTGTTGTATAATTCAATGGATTTAAGAAAATCACCTTTGTTTTGATAAACGTTCGCTATATTTGAGTAACTAACAATCAAAAGCCCGTATGATTTGATCTCTTCATTAATTATTCTTCCTTTTTCAAAATAGAATAAAGAAGAATCCATTTTGGTAGTGTGATTTGAAAAATAATATCCAATATTATTAAGACCAAGAGCCTCCGTTTCTCTGAAAACATATTTTTCTTGACCTTGAGTTGTTTTTTGTTTGCGCACCGATATATCTAACATCATTTTATTGTAACGCAGCCATATTTTCTCATCGTAACAAGCCTCTACAATTCTGCTAAGGGTTTGCACTCTATCGGTATCTGATCTTTCGGCATGGTAGATCTTTAACTCAGCTTTAATGAGTGCAAAATCGCTCTTGTTGATCTTCGCACTATCGAGCCCGTATAATAAATAGTAATTCTTATCTAGGAACTGTGATCTTACAGAAGCAAAGCTGATAAGGAAAAAGATAAAAATTTTAAAACGCATCTTATTTTTTAAATGAATCATTAAATGGCACACGATTAGATATCGAGCGTGCCAAAGTTACTTCATCTGTATATTCCAATTCATCACCAACGGCTATTCCGCGTGCAATGGCACTCATAACAATCGGAAACGTATTTAATTTTTTGAAAACAAAAAAGGAAGTGGTTTCTCCTTCCATGGTCGCATTTAACGCAAGTATCACTTCTTTTACTGCAGTATTATTTACTTTATCAACCAAACTTTGAATATTAATATCGTTCGGACCAATTCCATCAAGTGGGGAGATGAGTCCACCCAAAACATGATAAATGCCTTTAAATTGACCGGTGTTTTCTATGGCTAAAATATCTCTGAAATCTTGCACCAAACAAATGGTTGAATGATCGCGAGCGGGATTTGAACAAATAGCGCATATTTCTGTTTCGCAGATATTATGACATTTAGTACAAAAACGCAATCCGGTGCGTAATTTGTCGAGCGAATGAATAAATCCCTCAATTATCTTCGGATCCTGCTTGATCAAATGCAATACATGTCTCAATGCGGTTTTTTTGCCAACTCCGGGTAAGGCCGAAAAAGATTCAACGGCTTGTTCTAGTATTTTTGAGCTGTATTCCAATTAGCAGTACTTGAATTGTGTAAAGTATAAAATTACTTAAATATTATACTTATTCAACCCAAAATGTTTAGAAATTATTGAACAAATAGCCTTAAAACAAATGGATTTGGCCAATTTTGAGATATGATCTCGCCCGTTGTCATCATAGGTTTTATTATTTGCTATTTCCTCATTTTGTTGGTAATGGGTTACGTTACTTCTCGTAAGGCAAGTTCGAGTTCTTATTTCTTAGGAAATAAATCTTCCCCTTGGATCATGGTGGCTTTAGGAATGATCGGCGATTCGTTAAGCGGCGTTACTTATATTTCAGTTCCGGGCAAAGTAGGTACAGCGCATTTTTCATATCTGCAAATTGTATTAGGGTATTTTGTAGGATATTTTATCATCTCTCACATATTACTTCCGCTGTATTATCGCCTTAACCTTACGTCCATTTATGAATATCTGCTTTCACGTTTCGGAAAAGTAACGCAAAAAACAGGCAGCTTATTTTTTATCGTCTCTCGTTTATTAGGTGCAGGTGGTAGGCTATATCTTGCGGCTAGTGTTATTCAATTTTTTGTGTTCGATAATTTGTTCGAACATCATGTGCCTTTCGCCCTGAGCGTTTCGCTGATCTTATTCTTAATGTTGCTCTACACTTACAAGGGCGGAATTAAAACTTTGGTTTATACAGATACTATTCAAAGCTTATTTTTAGTGCTAGGTGTTGTTCTTTCTATCATTGCTATTACAAGCAAAATGGATATTTCGCTGTGGGAAGCAACAAAGCGCATTTGCGATTCAGATATGTCGGAATCATTTTTCTTTGATTTTAGAAAGTCGAATTTCTTTTTCAAAGATTTTATTGGTGGAATATTTACTGCTGTTGCAATGACAGGGCTCGACCAAAATATGATGCAAAAAAACTTGAGTTGTCGTTCACTACCCGAAGCACAAAAGAATATTTTTTGGTTTAGCATCAGCATGGTCATCGTTACCGTTTTCTTTTTGGCGCTTGGCGTTTTACTGTACATGTATTATGACTTTGCGCATATTGCTTTACCAATCAATACCCAAACAGGTGCCGTTATTACCGATAGGGTGTTTCCTAATTTGGCATTAAATCACCTCGGTGCATTTTCGGGCTTGGTATTTATTTTAGGACTAACCGCAGCCACATTTAGCAGTGCCGATAGTGTACTAACTACACTTACCACTTCGGCTTATATTGATGTTTTGGGAATTAATCAAAATGAAAAATTATCGGAAAAGATAAAAACAAAATACCGTACAATGATCCATGTTGGTTTTACGGTGTTGTTGTGGCTAATTATTCTTGTGTTTAAAGAACTAAATAAAAGCGCTCTTATTGATACAATATTAATTGTTGCAAGTTATACATACGGACCATTGCTCGCGTTATTTATGATAGGATTATTTACCAAGGTGAATTTGCACGACAAATGGGTTCCAATTGCATGTATAAGCGGACCAATAGTTTGTTACATTATGAGTTTGAATTCAAAGGCTATTTTTGGAGATTACCAGATCGGATTGGAACTGATCATTATAAATGCATTTATTACCGGAGCACTTTTGTTGTTGCTAAAGAAAAAGCTTGTTAGTTAGTCGAACCTCAAAAAGTATTTTTATTATTTGGGCGCCTTATCGGGCCATCACTTCAAGCTTGTTTGTCCTTTGCTATGTCTGTCGCACTGCGGGGTCTCCGCAGAAAAAGCGAAGCCTCCTCGTTGCGCAAACATTAAGCAAAGCCCTAAACAAGGCTTTTCGTTCTATCCCGGGCGCAGCATTACGGTTTAATTTACACTTAAAAATATCTGCCGCTTTTTTAGTCCTTTTTTACTTTTTTCGATAGATTTTTATCGCACTATTTTTAAACAAACTCAATAATAACAAGGCTTACAGAGTTTTTGAGGGACGACTAGTTAGTTTAATCGAAAAATCTTCTTCTATAATTTGGACGCCCGAGCGCGCTTTCTGCTGCAAGCCTGCTTGTTTTTTGCAATGTTTGTCGGGCTCCGGTGGTCCCCGCAAAAAAGCGGGAACTTCCTGCCTATCGGTGAGGTAGGTTCGCTCCGCAAACATTACGCAAAGCACTGCGCAGGGCTTTACGCTGCTCCCGATAGTTATCGGGACGCTGGCGCGGCATTCCGGTTGAGTTTACGGTAAAATATCAGTTAGGAGTGAAAATAAAAAATAGGTTAGAATGAACTACTGCTTTTTTTTGAAAACGCTATTAGTCAACCTCAAACGAAACAATACAAATATCATCCGTTTGGTTCGCATTAGCACGCCAGTTATTTATGGCACTTTGAACTTTGCGTTTTCTTTCTTTTAAAGGCACTACCTCTAGTTCTAATAATATTTCTTTGAAACGTTTATTACCCAAACGTTTTTCGGTAACTGAACTAAATTGATCAATAACACCGTCTGATAATAAATAGATCTTGTCGTTCGTTTCTAATTGAATGAACAAGGTATCGTAATTTGCTTTTAAATGTTTGTTCTCAACTCCAATAGGTTTTCTATTGGCTTTATGTTCAATGATCTCTCCACCACGATTAATATATATGGTGTGCATAGCTCCCGAGAACAATAAAGTTCTATCTGCTTTGTTATATGTACAAAAAGAAATATCCAAACCATCATTTACGTCTGCGTCGGTATTTTTTTGATGAAATGAATTGTAAATACTATTACTCAAAAGGTCCATAATAATACCCGGCTTAAAATTCTGCCATTTATCAATAATGGTATTTAAATACGTAGTTGCTAAAATAGAAAGTAAGGCTCCGGAAACACCATGTCCTGTGCAATCGCCAACTGCGAGTAACGAATAACTATTGAATTCTTTTACCCAATAAAAATCGCCTCCTAAAGCATCACGTTGTAAAAGCAAAGCAAACGATTTTGGGAACACACGTCTAAGCGCATCTTCATTTGGCAAAAATGCATCCTGGATCCGTTTAGCGTAATTGATATTAGCCGAAATATTCTTGTTCTTCTCATTAATGATCTCCTTATTTATCAATTGATCTATGATCAACTGAGTAGAAGAGATGATCTGATTGATAGTGGCTTTTATTTCGCTAAAATTGCCGGGAATACTAGAAAATAAATTGATGGATGCGTACAATTTATTATTGATATATATAGGAAGCGCATATGCCGAACGTATACCGCTGTAATACCAATTTTTTTCATCTTCCACCATGTTCACTTTTAAGTCGTAATCCGTTACGTCATAAATTCCCTCACTTAAAAAAGAATTCAAAATAAATATCTGGTCAAACGGTAGGTCTTTGTAACGGATCTCTCTTCTATTCTGACTAATGTGATGTAGCTGCCCAATTTTTTTATCGAAATCAAATTTTAAGATCGATCCGCGTTCTATATTATTGAGCTTGTTGAATAAAAGGTCCAGTAGATCTTCAAACACATCTTCTACCTTAATATTGTTGATGAGTTTATTTTGAGCTTCATTTAAAATTGCTAAGTTCTTATTCTGTGCGGCGATCTCATCGTTTTTTTGGTCAATCAATTGTTTATTCTCGAACTGATTTAATGCCACTTGCAAAACATTTGCTATCTCCTGAACTGTGGTGAGATCGTAGTTTGAATAGATGTTTTGCTTTAAAGAATAAACTCCAACAAATCCACTATTAACAAGATTTGGTTTTATACAAGCTAAAAGAGTACACTTAATATTTGTGATAGGTTGTTGCAGCTCTTGCAAAACTTTGTATATTTCAATGTCTTCTTCGCGCCAGTCAAATAATATTCCGCTTTGCCAACTATGGATAGCCTCAAGATGATGCGGAGCTAATTTTATAGTACGCTCAAATGTAAAAGTATTGTTCTTGTTAATGAAATAGGATTTTAATTCTTTATTGTCTAAGCTAATATAATTGAATGAAAATGTTTTAACGTGTTGAGTATCTACAATTAATTCTTTAAGAATATTATTATTTAGATCATCGAATGAAGTAGATTGTATAATGAATTTTTGGAATTTATTTCTTGTTTCAAGATTCTCATTGGCAACCTCCAACTGGGTTGAGTAGGCCTCGATCTCTTTGTTCTTGCGCTCGATGATCTTGTTCTTCTCAAACTCAATAAAATAACTTTTTACGTAGTTGCTTATATCGCTAATATAATGTGTATCGCTTGTGGCAAAATCAAAATGAAAATCCGTGTACAATCCTATAAAGCCAATGATCTGATCGTTGTCCCTGAACGCGTGTATCAATCCGCTCTTGGCAAATTTAGGTTGATCAAGCATGTATAGTAGTAAAATGTCTTCTTTGCTGGTGAAATGATGATAGTCTTGCTTGGTGATCTTTTCAATGGTTTCTTTTATGCTGGTATTGAGCGGCTGTACAGTTTGTGTTATTTTTTTATTGAACACGTCAATATAAAATATCTTCAAAAAATTATCTCCGGTAATAAAATTAAGCGTAATGAATTGTGTTGATTTTGCAATGCGGATTAGGTTTAGCAGAACCGTTTCGGCAAGTGCTTCAATGGTTTTAGCGCTTAAGATGTCTTGTTTTAGTTCATAATTTGTTTTTAGATCATCATAATACGTGTTCAACTTTATTTCAGCTTTTACTCTTTCCGAAATATCACGGCAAATAGCTTGAGCTCCCGAGAATTTTTTTGTAACCGGATCTATCTTAAAAATGATCTGTTGCCCTAACCATAATTCTTGACCATCTTTCGTGATCACCGGAAATTCAATATAGGTCTCAAAATTATTGCGTTTCAGTTCATTGGCATTGTGTTCAATCACCTTTCTTAAGTGATCTTTATGAATAAAATCCTTAAAATTCTTTTTAAAGAATTCTTCGCGCTTATAGCCGGTGGCCATAATAGCGATCTCGTTCACGTATGTAAATTGCCCATTCTGGTCTGTCGTGTAAATAATATCTTTGGCATTCTCAACAATGTGTTTGAATTCTCTTTCCTTTTCTTGCTTTTCAGTAATATCTGTTCCTATAGCAATGGTTGTTCCGTTGGGTAATCGGTTATTGTCCCACTGGATCCAAATGCGATTCTTTGTTTTTGTTTCCAGCAAAGTTTTTGAGGTTTTCTCAAGCGTCCCCTTTATAAGCTTTTGTTTAATATCTTTTTCTCCTTCCACCAATCGTCGTACTTTCCACCAACCATCTCCAAGCACTTCACTATCTGTATAGCCAAGCGATTCTTTAAATGTACTATTTACAAATATGATCTCTCCTTTGGCATTAGAAACAATAATTATGGCCTTTGTAGTATTTAAAATTGTTTCTGAAAAAGAAAAACGTTGATTATTCTTAATGAATAACAAAAGCGACACAAACATCAAACAACATACCGCGAATAAGAACAAGTATGGATGCAAACGCGGCGTTTTAACCAAAAAGGCAATACTAAAATTAGCGGCCGTTATTAAAATTGAAAAGAAAAGAAAATTTCTAATGGAGTTAATGAACGAAGTACTTACCGATAAAAGAATGATGGTGCCGATAGCATAGTACCAGGTTAGATCGGTGCGATACAAACAAAATAATATGCTTAAACACAAAAGCCCATAATTGATTAATACAAGATTTTTGATCGTGTTTAATTTGTTTTTTCGAATGAATGTAAAAATAAAAAGTGCAAAGGTAAGCCCCCCATTAGCCGCTAATACCCAAAGGTCGTCCTTGTGTTGGCTAGGCTCAATAAACATTCTAAAAAGCGCAGATACAGGCAAGCCCATCGACGCAAAAAGCAATGCGATCCTTATAAGATTAATGTGTAAAAACGGTTCGGTTTTATTGTAATCGTCTAAACTTCCCTTTTCTTTAACCAAAAAATATATAACAGTGCCAAAAAAGAAGAGATAGAAAACAATCAAGCCTATTAAAAGCCAAATTTGGTTATTTAGGATAGTGTCCGGAACCATGAATTTTCCTCTAATTTACCCTAAAAAACATATAAATCAAGGCCTTTAGGTTATTAAAAGCGCCCTTTTAATATCTTTTTTTAATACACTGAACTCTAAGGCTTTAATTCGCAATATTTAAACCTAGTTTATGAGTGTATCTACTAATGTTAAATTATTTATAACGTGCTTCATGCTTGTTCTCTTGCAATGCACTGTTTACGGGCAAAGCAAGGGCACTATGGTTGAAGATGCTCAGGCACTTTTCGATAATAAAGAGTACGGAAAAGCCTACGATGCGTACGATAAATTGAACGCTAAATATCCAAAAGACTTTGATTTTAAATTTAAGCTCGGACTGTGTTGTTTAAATTTTGTAGAGAAAAAGGCTCGTGCCGTGGAGGTTTTTGAAGGTATTAAAATTGAGATAAAGTCACCAGCTGCTGCTTTTTATTTGGGTAAAGCCTATCATATGAACTATAAGTTTGATAAAGCTATTACCGAATTGGAAGAATTTAAGACAACGAATAAAAATTCGAGCAAAGAGGAAAAAGCAATGAGTACCGAGGCCGACAATCTTATCAGAAATTGTAAGGCTGCAAAAAATCTAATTGAAGGAAAGATAACTGCCAACTTCAAAAACCTGAGTACAATTAATACAGAAGAGGATGAATACGGCCCTGCTATTACAACAGATGAAGGAGTGATGGTATTTACTTACAAAGGTAAAAAAAGTGTAGGCGGTAAAGTAAATATTCAACTTCAACCGGATGAAGCAGAAGGCGAATATCATGAAGACGTTTATGTAACCGTGATGGGCCCCGATTCTACATGGGGAGTTCCACAATCTGTTGCCGAGATCAATACTAACGGACACGATGCCGCCATTTCAATTTCACCGGATGGCCGATTTATTTTTATGTTTCAAAGTAGCGAAACAAATAATGGAGATATATATATGAGTGTTTTAACCGGCACAACTTTTTCTAAGCCCGAACCCTTAAATGAAAATGTTAACTCTCAAGCATGGGAAGGTAGTTGTTCTATTTCTGCCGACGGACAAGTATTATATTTTTCAAGCGAACGCTCGGGCGGTAAAGGTGGTCGCGATATTTGGGCCAGTGTAAAAATCAATGGCGATTGGGGCCCTGCTTTTAATTTAGGATCAACTATTAACACAGAGTTTGATGATGACGCTCCTTTTATTCATCCCGATGGAATTACATTATTCTTTAGTTCAAAAGGCCATAGCAGTATTGGAGGATATGATATCATGTTCTCTATTTTGAAAGAAGATCAATGGACAGAGCCAAAAAGCATGGGTATGCCTTTGAACACAACTGAGGATGATCTTTATTATGTGATCAATTCAAAAGGTGATAAGGGATACTTTAGTAGTAACCGTCCGGCCGGCGAAGGTGGAAAAGGTGGAGAAGATATTTACACGGTACAACCCGGTATTTTAGGTGATAAACCAGTTGTAGCCGTATTAAAAGGTATTGTTTATGGGAATGATAAACCTGTTGAAGCTGTGATAGAAGTAACAAAAAATAAAGATGGAAAATTAGTTGGCCCTTTTTATTCAAATAACGTTACCGGAAAATATTTGTTTGCAATAAGCCCCGGATCAACTTATCGTATCAAAGTAAGCTCAGAAGGTTTTGAACCGATATTAGAGGATGTGGATATTACAAACCTCGATAAGTTCATGGAAGTGAAGAAGGATTTTTATCTGTATTACCCGAAAAACGATACTGCTAAAGCGGTTGTAACTACTACCACTGTTCCGCCAACCAATACAGCAGTGGTAACAAAGTTAACTAACGAAACTCCAACGGTTGCTGTGGTGGTTGCAAATGAGCCTTGTTCAACAAGTAATCTCCCGGATCTTGCACCCATAAAAGGAAGATCTTTAAATGATCCTTCTGTTTATCAACAAATGCTTCAATTAGCCGGAGTGTATTGCGCCAGTGGTATGGTATTCAAAGTTCAAATAGGCGCTTACCGCAAACCGCAAAATTTTAAATATAAAAATTTACAAGAGTTTGGAAAGGCCGAAGTAACGGATGGTTCTGACGGAATTACACGATTTACTCAACAACAATTCACTACCATTAATAAAGCTGAAGTGTTGCGACAAAAAGCTATTGGTAAAGGACAAAAAGACGCTTGGATAGTTGCGTTTGTAAATGGTAAGCGTTATACACTTGAAGAATTGATCAATCTTGATTTCTTAAGTAAGAGCGTTAATTAAATTTCTAGCCACAAAGCTACTAAGCCACAAAGTAAATTTACTAATTAAGCTAAAGATATTTTTTTAGCAACTCATCAACTTTCTTAGAAACAACAGCGTCTACAACTAACTCCGGTGCATGATGAGGTTTTTTACGCGCGTCAATTATCATGGGCCCACTGCATCCCCAATGTTTGTGTTCGTTAAAGTCATCCACACCATACACATCGTGCGATGGATTTGAGCGCGTATACGTGATCCATAAATAATCCTTCAGTACATCACTTCCAAACTCAAACGCGTCGTGTAAAACAATTTGTACAATGCCTGCAAGTTCCGAAACTGTTTTAATATCCTTGCACAAGTCTGCTATTTCCTGTTTTGCTTTCTTATAGTTAGTAAATGCATCAAAACTCATCATTACCACACCGGGGATAATAAGTTTAGCATTCTTTAATTGCGCGGGCACAGAAGTAGCCAAAGTTCTTAATTTATCGCCGTAAGCGGCCAATACTAATTTACTGCCTTCGTTAATTCCATCGCCGCTATAATCTAAAGTATCAATACTTGTTTTGGTGTAAAAATGAAGATCACGCCTTAAATCAATACGCGCGAAAATATGAGTTAAGAATTTTTCAATATCATGGCAATTAAGATCATCGCCCGCACTCATAAATAAAAATTTTGCTAAACTTAATTGCCCCGTTCCTAAAATTCGGTTGGCTTGCGTTAATAGTTCGGCAGGCCGTTTACTTTGCAAATAAGGCGTATAACGTTCGCTACCTACTGCCAATAATAAAGGATGAACTCCTGCAGCATCAACCGCGTGAATTTCTTTTACTCCCGGAATTTCTTTTGGAATTGCACTTCCACTTAATTCGTGTATTAATGCACCAAAGGCCGTGTCTTCTTGCGGAGGCCTTCCAACAACCGTAAATGCCCAAATAGCATTTTCTTTTGCGTACACTTTGTGAACGCGCATCAAAGGGAAATCGTGCGTTAAACTGTAATAGCCCAAATGATCGCCAAAAGGACCTTCCGGTTTATTTTCATTCGGATGAACTTCTCCAGTAATTACAAAATCAGCATCTAATGAAATACAAAAACCATCTTCGTAGGCATAACGAAATCTTTTTCCGCCTAATGCACCCGCAAAAGTTAATTCACTAATTCCTTCGGGTAAAGGCATAACCGCTGCAAGCGAATGTGAGGGCGGACCACCAACAAAAATACTCACCTTTAAAGGCGTGCCCGCTTTATTGCTTTTTGTTTGATGCACACCAATTCCCCTATGCAATTGATAATGCAAACCAATTTCTTTATTTAATTCGTAATTATTTCCGCTGAGTTGAATCCGATACATCCCTAAATTAGAATCCATCACTCCAGGCTTATCAATATCTTCACTGTACACCTGCGGAAGAGTTACAAAAGCTCCGCCATCTTTTGGCCAGTGTTTTATCAATGGAAGATCTTCAATTTTTATTTCTTTAAATCCTGCCGACGAAAATGAGGCTTTTTTTGGTAAGGCCTTTAACCCTGCAAGACCGGTAGATAAATATTTGAAAGGACTTTTTAATGCTTTCATTGGGTCATTGCGCAACTTCACTAATTCCTGCATCACTTCAAATCTATCTCTAAACATAAATTTGCTGCGCTCTAAGGTGCCAAATAAATTACTTACCGCTTGATATTTGCTGCCTTTTACTTTTTCAAATAACACCGCTTTTCCTTTGGCCTCAAACACTTTTAAATGGATGGTCGACATTTCAAGATTTGGGTCAACTTCCTCTTTAATGCGAATTAAATGCCCATTTTTTTCTAAATCATTAATGCAGTCTTGTAAAGAGGAATATCCCATAGTGTAAAGGTAGGTTTTATTTTTATTATTTGGGCGTGCCGGCGATGCTCACCCCATACGCGCTGGAAGTTCGCCAGCCGTCGGGCTTTTCGTTCGCCGCGGCGAACAATCTTTTTGCTGAAAAAGCAAAAAGGATTTCCACTACAATCCCTCACGTGGCTTTCGGGAAGTAAAACCCCAGCGAGACGGTATTTTAATTTTTTCCGCGAAGCAAAATGTTCCGCGCAATCCGAACATCCTAACCTCAAGTTCGACGGGATATTTTGTCCCGAAGAAAAATAGTACAAAAGCCATAGCACCTAAGGTGCGTCTCTGTGTCCTCTTGCACAGTTGATCGGTTCTAGCTCTGCGTTCTATGAGGTTTCTGCCTCTAAAAACCTATCTTTGCTAAATGAATCGCTACTTCATCATCTACAAACCCTATAAAATGGTTTCGCAATTCATTAGTCCCGATAATGTGAATTTGTTAGGCGATCTGAATTTTAATTTCCCAGAAGGAACGCACGCTATTGGACGATTAGACAATAATTCTGAAGGCCTTTTAATTTTAACCACCAATAAAAAAGTAACACGTTTGCTTTTTCAATCCGAGATCCCGCATTTAAGAACGTATCTGGTTCAAGTAGAAAAAGTGGTGAGTCTCGAAACACTCAATAAATTACGAAACGGAATTTCTATTCGAATTACAGGCGATGAATATTATACAACTGCTAATTGCGATGTTGATATTGTAAGCCGACCTGATAATTTACCTCCGCGTGACCACGAATTTAGAGCAGATCTTCCTCAAACTTGGTTGCGAATGACATTAACCGAAGGTAAATTCCATCAAATTCGTAAAATGGTATCTTCGGTTTATCACGATTGCAAGCGCTTGATCCGTATTTCAATTGAGGGACTTGAACTCAATGATATGCAGCCCGGTGAAGTGCGCGAAATCGAAGAAGAAAATTTTTTCCGCCTGCTTAAAATAGATTGGAAGCAGGATGCATGATTTCAAGATGTAAGACCTACGGGTGCTAGGCGTCAATGGTCTTACGTCTTGTTGTCCTGTCTCCTGCTTCCTGCCTAAAACAAAATCTTCAAAAAATTGTTGGGTTCTTACATTTTCTGTTGATAAATCACGCTTCCGTCCTAAGCGCATAAGGGTATATTTGTTCACAAAGATATACTATGAGCGACGTAAAACTATTTTTTAAAATTGCCGACGAATTAAAGATCACCTCACAACAGGTGAATGCTACTGTAAAATTATTAGATGAAGGAGGTACTGTTCCTTTTATTTCGCGTTACCGTAAAGAGGCAACCGGAAGTTTGGATGAGGTTCAGATCATGAGTATTAAAACCGAGATCGAACGCTTACGACAGTTAGAAGTAAGAAGAGAAAGTATTTTAAAGTCTATTGAGTCGCAAGGAAAACTTACCGAAGAATTAAAAGATAAAATTTTGGAAGCCGAAACTCTTTCAAAATTGGAAGATCTTTATTTGCCTTACAAACCAAAACGCCGTACCAGAGCAACTATTGCCAAAGAAAAAGGCTTAGAACCATTGGCGCTTTTTATTTTAGAACAAAAAAATCAAAATGCATTTGATGAGGCTTTAAAATTTGTGAACGCCGAAAAGGAAGTAGAAAATCCTGAGGAAGCTTTGCATGGTGCCCGTGATATTATTTCGGAGATCATGACCGAGGATGCTGTAATTCGTGAAGCTATTCGCGAGCAATTCAAAAAAACGGCCATCATAAAAAGTAAAGTTATTAAGGGCAAAGAAGATGCAGCCCAAAAATTTGAAGATTATTTTGAATGGGAAGAAGCCTTAGCTTCTTGTCCTAGCCATCGTATGTTAGCCATGCGCAGAGGAGAGAAGGAGGATTTTTTAATTATTGATATTGTTATTGATGAAGAGAGTGCGCGCAATACCATCGAGAAAAAAATGATCACCTCGCGCGGCGAATGTGCCGAGCAAATTAAAGAAGCTATAGTTGATGGCTACAAACGTTTATTAGCACCAAGCATTGAAGCAGAAACCCGTTTGTTTACCAAACAACAAGCGGATGAAAAAGCCATACAAGTTTTTGCAGATAATTTACGCGAACTACTTTTGTCTTCACCCTTAGGGCAAAAAGCTATTTTGGCACTCGATCCCGGTTTTAGGAGCGGATGTAAAATGGTTGCATTAAATGCCCAAGGAAAATTATTGGAAGAAACGGTTATTTATCCGCACGAACCGCAACGCAAAGTTACTGAAGCAGAAAATTTGGTATTGGCTTTTTGTGCCAAACATAATTTAGAAGCTATAGCAATTGGCAACGGAACGGCATCGCGCGAAACCGAACAATTTATTAGGAATATTGATGTGCTTCCAAAAACTATTCCTGTTATCATGGTAAATGAAGCAGGAGCATCGGTGTATTCAGCATCCGACGTTGCTCGCGAAGAATTTCCAAATTATGACCTCACAGTGCGTGGCGCTGTTTCTATTGGAAGACGTTTAACCGATCCATTGGCCGAATTGGTAAAAATAGATCCAAAAGCAATTGGCGTTGGGCAATACCAACACGATGTGGATCAAATTTTATTAAAAGACAAATTAGATGATGTAGTTGGAAGTTGTGTAAATGGAGTAGGAGTGGAGTTGAACACAGCGTCGAAGCAGTTATTGGCGTATGTTTCAGGAATTGGTCCTACGCTTGCGCAAAATATTGTTGAGTACCGAAACGAACACGGCGCATTTAAATCGCGCAAAGAAATTATGAAGGTTCCGCGCATGGGCGATAAAGTATTTGAGCAATGCGCAGGATTTTTACGCATCCGCGATGGTGTTCACCCCTTAGATAAAAGTTCGGTGCATCCCGAAAGCTACCATATTGTAGAAAAAATGGCGAGTGATCTAAATTGTGGTATTGATGATTTGATAAAAGAAAAGGATCTTCGCAAAAAAATTCAATTAACCGCTTACGTAACCGAAACGGTTGGTTTGCCAACCCTAAAAGATATTGTTAACGAACTAGAAAAACCGGGCCGCGATCCTCGTAAGAGTTTCGAGATCTTTAGTTTTGATGAAAGCGTTCACGAAATTGATGATCTGCGAGAAGGTATGCGCTTGCCGGGTATTGTAACCAACGTTACAAACTTTGGAGCGTTTGTAGATGTGGGCGTTCATCAAGATGGATTGGTACACATTTCACAATTGAGCGATACTTTTGTGGATGACCCAAATAAAATTGTAAAGGTTGGACAGCACGTGTGGGTAAATGTTTCGGAGGTTGATGTAAAACGTAAACGCATTGCACTTTCAATGAAAGGTGAAGGAAACGTAACAGCTGCTAAAGCTAAAGAAGCAAAAAAAGAAGAGGCTTCCTACGACCCTAGTGATATGAAATCGGCTTTAGCGGCACTTAAGGGGAAGTTTGGAAAATAGTGTTTAAACATCACCTAAACCGCGTCCCCCTGAGTTGAGTCGACGGGTAATTAATATTTTCGTACATTAGACATAAGAAATTATGTCCGAATACGGCCTCATAGGAAAAAACCTTTCACATTCTTTTTCGAAAGCATATTTCGAAAAAAAATTCAAGGAATTGGGTTTAGATTATTTAGAATACACCAATTTTGAATTAGAAAATATTGAAGACATTAAACAAGTATTGGCGCGCAATCCTGAGCTCAGAGGTTTTAATGTTACTATTCCTTACAAAGAAAACATCATTCCTTTTTTGGATGAGCTTAGTCCCGAAGCGCGAGGCATTGCTGCAGTAAATTGCGTAAAGATCACCAACGGGAAATTAATTGGGTATAATACCGATGCCTATGGTTTTGCAAGTAGCATAAAACCATTTTTAGAACCGCAGCACAGCCGTGCATTAATTTTAGGAACAGGCGGTTCTTCTAAAGCGGTGGTGTTTGTATTAAAGCAATTGAATGTAGAAGTGTTTTTTGCAAGTACCAGTAAAAAACGTCAAGGCACATTTCCTTACGAAGCATTGAACGAACGTTTATTTAATGCTTGTAAATTCATCATCAACACAACTCCGGTAGGCATGTTTCCCAATATAAACGAGTGTCCAAGTATTCCTTACGAATGTTTTTCTCCGCAGCATTTGGTATACGATCTTATTTATAATCCTGAAGAAACTTTATTTTTGCAAAAAGCAAAAGCCCAAGGGGCAACTATTATTAATGGTTTAAGCATGTTGCATTTGCAGGCTGAGAAGAGTTGGGAGATCTGGAATTTTTAGAAGGTGGTGGTTGACACTTACACGGCGTTATCGGTGGTGTTGATTTTTTTGCTTCCCTCATCCCCTCCTGATCGCCCTTTGATTTTAAAAAGCTTTGGTTTTCTTTCCAAAACGATTATTATTTGATCATTTTTCTTTACAAAGGAAAATATGGCAGGGCCAATTAATAATATATAGGGTATTATATGCCACAAAATTGGAGTAAGCCAAAATCCAATAAAACTATAGATCAAAACTTTTTCTGAATCATTTGGTTGATAGATAACATTTACTTTTTCACCAATGGTTGCCGACATATTTGTTTCTCCTTGAAATGTGATGGTGTATTGGTCAGAATTAAATGTTACAACGGGTGCGCTATAAGTTCCTCCAAAACGTCGTGAACCAGTAGCCCAGGTTTTGATTTTAATTACTTCTCCTGTTGTTGTCTTGCCTTCTATTAAATAATCAATTCTAAACATTAAGATGCTCAAAAAAACGACCACAAGACTTATAAGGAATAAGTGTTTCCTAGTCAGTTTTAATTTCATAGAATACAAGGCACAATAGTGAATTTAATAATTTGTTTTACAATTATAAGCACAATTATAACAAGCAGAATTAATGTTTGCCCATAGATTTGAACCTATTGGATCTTTTAGAAGTTTGCTTCCGCAGTAATCACAATAATCTTCGTTGTTCATGAACGAGAAAGGTTTTCACCTTTATCAAATTTGGTTTTTATAAAATAAACAACTACACCAATAATTCCAAATGTTACACTAATAACTAGTATGTATGTTAGGCTAAACATCTTATAACCAAATTTAATCAAATAATTTTATCGGTCAACCGGTCGGCCAAGTGTACTCTTAATAAATGGTAAAGCCAGTAAAATTTACTAAATTATTCCGATATTTGTGGGAGTAATGAGAGACGTAATTTGGACAATAATTATCATTTGGGTTGTTTACAAAATTGTAGGCATGTTTAGAAGTGTTAGTGCTGTAAAAAAGACCTTCGTTTACAATAAACACGAAACGCATAATCACACGCAATCTACCAAACCCGAGGGAAGTGTAACCGTTGAATCTCAGGAAAAACATCAGGGTAAGACTCCAAAAGCCAATTCAAATGGCGGAGAGTATGTTGATTTTGAGGAGATAAAATAATAGTGTCTCTTAGAAATTGTCTTTGATCAAGTTTGGCTAATAAAAATCTTACCTAAACATCTAAAGAATCAAGTAATCCGCTGATTTTTTTACCGAACTCCAACGCCCGGGACAGAGGTGATAGCCCAACGAAGCAAAGCATTAATGCCGAAACGTGGCGGAGGCTCCGCTTTTTTAGCGGAGACCCCGCACACGTTAGCGAGGAAATGTGCGGTGGCGCGGCATTTATGCTTTACAAGTTGTCTACAACCGATGGCCCGATAAGGCGCATAATACTATAAATTCATTAGAAAATACGTTTTGAAGAATCGCTAAATTGAATTTAAAACCACAAATTCCCATTCCTTTTCCTTAACTTTGACAAAATAGATTTGTATGGCTAGCGATAATTTTCAGGCACACGATTATTACTTAATGGATGAACTGTTAAGTGATGAACATAAATTGATCCGTGAAACTGCCCGCTCTTGGGTAAAAAAGGATGTAACGCCAATTGTAGAAGAGGCGTGTCAAACAACAAAATTCCCTAAACAGTGGATCAAAGGGTTGGCCGAAGTTGGCGCGTTTGGTTCTTATATTCCTGCCGAATATGGCGGTGCTGGTTTAGATCAAATTTCGTATGGTTTGATCATGCAAGAATTAGAAAGAGGCGATAGCGGTTTGCGTTCTACAGCTTCGGTACAAAGTTCATTAGTAATGTATCCTATTTATTCTTACGGAAGCGAAGAGCAAAAAAAGAAATACCTCCCAAAGTTAGCAACCGGCGAACTTATGGGTTGCTTTGGATTAACTGAACCCGATCATGGAAGTAATCCAAATGGAATGATCACCAATATAAAAGATAAAGGCACACATTATTTATTGAACGGTGCAAAAATGTGGATCAGTAATTCACCCTTTGCAGATATTGCTGTGGTT
>Ga0163149_10000308_pt1 | contig 64544 bp, 93 predicted proteins | sample OliLakLV19MP5G1_FD_148604 | JGI IMG/M metagenome (GOLD analysis project Ga0163149, IMG submission 148604) | Freshwater microbial mat bacterial communities from Lake Vanda, McMurdo Dry Valleys, Antarctica - Oligotrophic Lake LV.19.MP5.G1 | ecosystem: Environmental > Aquatic > Freshwater > Lake >...
CAAGGATTGTTCAGGGCCAAAGCCGCCGAGCTTTGGGGGATGGCCGAGTGTGTGGCCCCGCTTACCGGGTTGTGGGCCGGCGTGGGCGACGGCATCCTGTACGGGTACGATGCTGGCGACGCTGCGGAACTGATGGGCTGGTACATCGCCGAAGGCAGCGCAGTTACCGAAAACGGCAAGAAGTCCACGCTTGCAATCTCGCAATCGCGCGAGGCGAACCCGGACAAGTGCGCGCGGATTGAGGCGCTGCTCGGGCGCATGGCCATCTCATGGAATCACGTTGCGAGCGGCCCCGCCTACTATCTCTCAATCAAGACGATGGACCGGGGGCTGGTTGAGGTATTGCACGCGCAAGGAAAATCACGCGACAAGTTTGTTCCAGGATTTGTTTTCGACCAACCCACGACCGTTCTTGCACGTTTGATGGAGGGCTTGTTGCTTGGCGATGGCTGTCTTGCCTGCAAGGATAGCCCGACAAGAAATCCGCGCTGGGCATACCACACCAACAGCAAGCAACTTGCCGACGACATGCAGTTGCTGGCGCTACTCACTGGACAGCGCGGCACCATCAGCCAGCGACCGAACGGGCTTTATGAGGTTCGGCTGAATTCAAGGCAGTGGGCAAGCATTGACGATGCAAAGCGCGGGATCGTGGACTACAACGACACGGCCTATTGCGTCACCGTAAAGAACCACGCCATCTATGTCCGGACTGACGGTGTCGCCGCGTTTACAGGAAATAGTAACTACAGGGAAGTGCTGTTGACGCTGCCAGTGAAGGAGGGCCGCGCATGGGTTGACCGGCAGGGACAAGTGAAGCAGTGGGTTCAGGACGAGCCGACTGCAGAAGTGCGCAAGGCCCTGGAGGCAACAGGCCATACGCTCAAGACAATCCCTCTGACGGATGCGCCCGGCACGTACAAGTCAGGCCACTGGGACCAGCCCAACGTCCTGGCCCACATCCGCGTCAACGATAGGGTGGATGCTGACGGGAAGCGCGTGCTGTTCGTCGAGGAAATCCAGAGCGACTGGGGGCAGGCCGGGAGGGAGAAGGGGTTCAAAACCGATTACAAGTCCACTCTCCCAAAAATCACAGCAAAGCGATTGACCGGAAAGGAGTTTGTAGAAGATCGGTCCATGCCGCAAGCTGCTGCAAAGGCTTGGCTTGATGGTCGCAACGACATACAGCGTGACCTTGGAAGGCCGCTAAACACCCTTGATGACGTCTTTACGGTGTTGTACGAAGATGGATTCCCTAAGATCGTCAAGGACGGAGCAGTTGACCCCGAAGAGTTGGCAGTCCGTCACGCCAAGAAGTATCAAGCTATGCTCAACGAAGCCCAGCGGCACCATGATGCAAATCAGAGTGGTCGGGTCCCCAATGCCCCCTTCGTCGGCAAGACCGATGCCTGGGTCAGCCTGGCCATCAAGCGTGTGGTGAAGCTGGCCGTCGATGGCGGGTATGACCGGGTAGCGTTTGTCAACGGGGAGCAAAGCGCGGCGCGGTACGATCTTTCCAAGCAGGTCGATAGCATCGACTACCGCAAGAAAGGCGATGACAAGTTCGACATGGTCGTTATGGCGACTGATGGCCGCACTGAGGCCTTTCGTGAAGACGGCATCGGAGTCGCGCGCATCGAGGAAGTCGTAGGCAAGGAAATCGCACAGAAGATTGCCAACGGCGAAGGGCAGCGCGGGCGCGGCAGCGACACAGTCACCCTGCGCGGCCTAGACCTCAAGGTAGGCGGCGAAGGCATGAAGGCCTTCTACGACAAGATCGTCCCCAACATCACGAAGGACGTGCTGCGTCGTCTGGGCGGCGGGGCGATGGAAAGTGTCGGCATTACCGCAGACAGCAATGGCTGGCACATCACGCCACCAAGTCAAACGGCAAGTGGCCGATGGATGCTCAAGAGCAGCGACTACAACTCCAAGGGCCTGCAGTTCGATACCGAGGCAGAAGCAAAGGCCGCGCTGACTGAAAAGCAAGGCTCACTGACGCAGCCATCGTTCACCATCACCCCTGCCATGCAAGAGCGCGCAGCCGACGGCGTTCCCCTGTTCCGCCGTGGCGCCCAGTCCACCGGCATGACGGTCGACAACGCCCGCAACATCATCGCCCCCGTCGCCCGTCGCCTGAACATCGACGTTCGCGTGGTGGCAACCCCTGCCGACCTGCCGATCAAGGCACCTAGCGACGTGCGCGCCCTGTACATCAATGGCGACATCTACGTGGTCGCTGGCAACGTCAAGACCCGCCTGGACGTACTCAAGGCCGTCGGGCACGAGGCCATTGGGCACCTGGGCCTGCGTGCACTTCTTGGAAGCGCCGACCACGACAAGATGATGGCCCAGATGCAGCTTGCCCTGAAGATGGGTAACAAGCCGCTGCGAGAACTGCAGGCCGGCGTGCGCAAGGCCTACGTGAACGAGAACGGTGAGTTCAACCTGACGCCGGGCCAAGAAGCCGACGAGATCGCCGCAGCAGCCGTGGAGCAGGCCATCGACCCGGTGACCGGCGAGTTCCGGCCAGGGTACGGGTTCTTGAAAGGCCTGTTCGCCAAGATGGCTGAGTGGCTGCGCTCGGTCGGGATCAACGTGTCGTTCACGAACCTGGAGCTGCAAGGGGCCCTGGTCAATGCGCAGCGCAACCTGATGGATGGGGCGCGGGAGGCGCAGGGGGGTGCGGTGGCGGCGGCGCGGGGCAACAACAAGGAATTGACAGATGATCAATCAAGAAAAGACATCGAAGCACTGCGCAAAGGTGTTGCCAGCAAGGTCGGCGACATTGCGCCCGGAACATTCAAGGCCGTCAGGCTACCCGAAGCGATGCATCTCAATCGAATTGCGAAAGCATTCGGCAAGCGAGTCGTTGGGTTTTCCGTCGATACCGCCAACAGCGGAGCAGTGGGAGACATTCTGGGGGTGACGGGCACAAAACCCATCGACAGCGCCATGTCCCGCACCGGCCAGGACCAGACCGACACCGCTGCGTTCAAGGCATGGTTTGGCGACAGCAAAGTGGTGGATGCCGATGGCAATCCGCTGGTGGTTTATCACGGGACCAACCAGAGCTTCGATGAATTTGACAACGGCAGGATCGGCGCGAATTTCCCTAATGTGTCGCGCGCCTTCTATTTTTCAGGGACTCCGGAGGGGGCCGTTGCTTACGCGCTAGACCCCGCTGGCGCAACTCGCGCACGGCCCGGTATACCCGGAATATTCACCGGCTCGCCTGCGAATGCCGGTACTGGCGGCTCAAACATAATGCCCGTATACCTACAGATAAAAAACCCGCTACGAAAGACGGCTCTAGGCAACTTCTCGCCTGAGCAGTGGCTGGATAAACACCGAGAAAAACTGCTGGAGCAGGCAAGCGTGGGTGGATACGATGGCATAGTTATCGAAGCTGGTAAATATTTCGGCGACCGAGGGGCCGTCTACGCCGTGCTGGGCGCCACGCAAATCAAATCCGCCATCGGTAATTCTGGCGCCTTCGACCCCAAGAACCCAGACATCCGCTATGCCCGCAGTGTGGTGACCGGGCAGCCGTTGCCAAAGGCCTGGCAAGCACCAGATGCAAGCCGCCTGGACGATTTCATCTACTCCATGCAGGACAAGCATGTCGACACCAAGCGGGTTGTCACTGCCGTGCGCGATGCCATCGGCTCAATTGCCGACAACCTTGACCCGTACCTGCAGGAAGAGCTCTACCACGGTCGCGCCGCAATGGCGACCAAGGAGTTTCTGGAAAAGAGCTTCCGACCGTTGGCGATAGAAATGCAACTGCGCAGCGTGGAGATGTCCGACTTCGAGGAATACCTGCACAACCGCCATGCCCAACGGCGAAACGAGCAGGTCGCCAAGGTCAATCCGAAAATGCCCGACGGTGGCAGCGGCATCAAAACGGCTGACGCGCAGACATACCTTGCAGGGTTGCCACAGGACAAGCGCACGGCGTACCAGTCCATGGCGCGCAAGGTCGATCAGATCAACCGGGACACGCGCGCTCTGCTTATCTCCAGCGGTTTGGAGAAGCAGGAAACCATCGACGCATGGCAAGCAGCCTACGGCGACGAGTACGTGCCACTGATGCGCGAGGAAATGGACGTCGGTGCATCGGGCATCGGTCAGGGCTTCAGCGTGCGTGGCGGCTCCAGCAAGCGCGCCATGGGCAGCGACAAGCCGGTGGCCAACATCCTGGCCAACATCGCCCTGCAGCGCGAGAAAGCCATCACCCGATCCGAGAAGCAACGCATCGGGCAGGCACTGTACGGGATGGTCCTGTCGGCGCCGAACGATGACTTCTGGTTCGCAGTGGACCCGGCGCTCGAGCAGAGCCCGGCGCAGATCACGGCTACGGCCATGCAGTTGATCAGCCTTGGGCTGAACCCTGCCGATGCCCAGGCAATCGCATCCGAGCCGCGCCAGCGGTACATTGACCCGCGCACCAACCAGGTCGCCGAGCGCATCAACCCGGCCCTTCGTGGGTCAGACAATGCGCTGGCGGTGCGGATCGACGGCGAGGACAAGTATGTGTTCTTCAATGCCAAGGACGAGCGCGCCATGCGGATGGCCAAGGCCTTGAAGAATCTGGACGCCGACCAGCTGGGCCAGGTCATGGGAACCGTGTCCAAGATGACCCGGTACTTCTCTGCAATAAACACCCAGTACAACCCAATCTTCGGGGTGGTGAACGTCACGCGCGACATCCAAACCGCGCTGCTGAACCTGCAATCGACCCCGCTCAAAGGCAAGCAGGCCGCCGTGATGAAGCATGTCGGAAGTGCGCTGCGCGGGATCTACATCGATCTACGCGACCGCCGCGCCGGCAAGCAACCCACATCGGCATGGGCTTCAACCTTCGAGGACTTCCAGCGCGACGGCGGCGCAACCGGGTTTCGGGATATGTACGCCAATGCAGAGGACCGAACGGACGCCATCGTGAGCGAACTCAAGGCGATCAAGGCCGGCACTGCCATGAAGGTCGGGCGCGGCATCATGGGATGGCTGTCGGACTACAACGAGTCGATGGAGAACGCAGTACGGGTTGCCGCCTACAAGGTGGGAAAAGAGAACGGCATGAGCGGCGAGCAGGCGGCAAGCCTGGCCAAGAACCTCACGGTAAATTTTAACCGCAAGGGACAGGTCGCGTTGCAGGCCGGCGCGCTGTATGCGTTCTTCAATGCGTCCGTTCAGGGTACGGCGCGGATTGCTCAGACAATGTTCGTCGACGGCAAACTGTCGAAGTTGGGTCAACGCATCCTCACAGGCGGCTTGATTCTGGGCTCCATGCAGGCACTACTGTTGGCGGCAGCCGGGTTCGATGACGACGAACCGCCAGACTTCGTGCGCGAGCGCAGCCTGATCATCCCGATTGGCGGGGCCAAGTACATCTCCATTCCGATGCCGCTGGGCTTTCACGTCATCCCCAACCTTTCCCGCATCCCCACCGAGTGGGCCATGGGCGGATTCAAGGACACGCCCAAGCGGATCGGGCAAATGGTCGGTCTGTTTGCTGATGCGTTCAACCCTATCGGGTCCGCTGGCCTGTCGCTGCAGACGCTGACTCCTACCATCATCGACCCATTGGCGGCGTTGTCTGAGAACAAGGACTTCACCGGCAAACCGATCGCCAAAAAGGACTTCAGTTCAATGAACCCGACGGCAGGGCACACCAGGGCCAAGGACACGGCAACGCCATGGGCCAAGGCGATCTCCTACGGGGTCAACTTCCTGACGGGCGGCACCGACTACAAACCAGGACTGGTGAGCCCGACCCCGGACCAGATCGACTACCTGATTGGGCAGATCACGGGCGGCGTTGGGCGCGAGGCCGGCAAGGTTGCCCAAGTTGCCGGCAGTGGCGTGTCTGGTGAGGAGTTGCCTCTGTACAAGATACCTCTGCTGGGTCGATTCGTGGGCACCACAGAGGGAAAATCAGCCGAGTCGTCGCGGTTCTATTCGAACATGAAGAAGATTGGCGAGCACGACACGGAGCTGACCGGGCTGCGCAAGGACAGCAAGATGGCCGAGGCGATGGCCTACCTGCGCGAGAACCAGGAGGCGCGATTGGTACCTATGGCAGAACGCACGTACCGCGAGGTGTCAAAGATGAATGCCTTGAAGCGCACCATGGTCAATAACGATGCGCCAGCGGATCAGGTCAAGGACATGGAAGAGCGGATCACTGCGCGCATGAAGGCGTTCAACGCCATGGTCGAATCGATGCGGGAACCGACTACCTGAAGATCGGGTGGACAAAGATCAGGATGGGCGAGAGCAAGATGGCCAGCACCATGGCTATCCAGATCAGGTTCATGGTCTCCTTGGGCGTCACGGCGACGACCAACAAGAATCCAGCGAATAACAGGGCGGCGAGAAATTCCACGCCCACATGATACGTCCTGTGGTTGCATCCAGTAAAATAGCGAGGCCGACAACGACTACCAATCGATGCCGGCCTCTGACCAATCAGACTATGAAGGAGTCATATGGCTCGGGCCTATTCTACGCAGCATGGCATGCGCAAGCGCTGTTCCAAATGCCTGCAGGAACTCACTCTGGACCGGTTCTACAAGTCCAACCAAACCCCTGACCGACTCAATTCCAGATGCGCCCCGTGTCAAACGACGGCGGTGCGCGAATGCATGGAGCGCAAGGATAAGGCTGGTATCCCGAGAATAACCAAAGCCCAAAAGGCGGCTACGCTTGCGCGAAGAAAGAATTACTACCAGAAAGACCCTCAAAAGTACCGCGACCGCGCTACGGCTTATGCAAGAGAGAACCCGGAGAAAGTTAGATCATCGGCACGGCTGACGCGACACAAAAGATCGGATCAGATGCGCGCCTATTTCGCAAATTACTACATAGAAAACAAGGACCGCATCAGGGCAAATGTTACCGCGAGGGTTCAAGCACTTGGCTCGGCAATGCTGCCAATTTATGCGGCCCAGACAATGAAGCGGTATGCTGGGAAAGTAAAGGCCACGCCAGCATGGGCAAGCCAGAAGGCAATCCGGCTGGTTTACCAGGAAGCCGTAGCCGTCACGCTCAAAACCGGCGTGCGCCACGAGGTCGACCACATTGTTCCTATCATGAGCAAGAAGGTATGTGGGCTTCATGTTGAGCACAACCTACAGATCCTTGAAAAGATTGCCAACATCAGGAAGGGCAATCGTCACTGGCCCGACATGCCGTAGCCGGCGTGTACCTGAGCAAGTCCCGCCAAGACGCCATGGAAGCTGGAGCGTTCGGGATGCCTTGACCGTTGCCCCCGGCGATTCTCGCCAAACAGTAGGCCGGCGGGCAAAGTGCGCTCCATCCTATAGGAGCGAACACCATGGCACTTCAACTCTCTGTCGCTGTGCGCAATGCGCGGCTCGATGCGATCGAAACCGCTACCGGCACCTCTGCGATTCTCAAGATTCGCAGCGGCACTGTCCCGGCCACTTGCGCCACGGCTGATGCTGGCACTGCGCTGGCGACGTGCTCGCTGGTATCTGACTACATGTCCGCCGCTTCTGCCGGGTCCAAGGCAAAGCTGGGCACATGGGAGGACACAAGCGCGGACGCTACCGGCACCGCTGCCCACTTCCGACTGTACGCATCGGACGGCTCGACCTGCCATGCGCAGGGTACGGTGACAGTCACGGGTGGCGGCGGCGACATGACGGTGGATAACACCTCGTTCGTTGCTACGCAGGCCTTCACGGTCACCGCTTTCACGTTAACGGATGGAAATGCATAGATCATGCGCCACTGGCTGACTCAGGTGGCGATTGCCATCGACCAGCTGCTCAACGCCCTGTTGCGCGGGTGGGCCGACGAGACGCTATCGAGCCGGGCCTGGCGAATGTGGGTGAAGGGCAAGCCAATGGGGCTTTTCTGGAAGCCATTGATCGATACGCTTTTCTGGTTTCAGGCGCGGGACTTCAACCACTGCCAACGCAGCTATGAGAACGAAAAACGCCGGTATAACTCGCCCGCTGAAATGAGGTCCACATGACACCAGAACAAATACGATCAGCAATTGCCGCGTCGCCAGAGTTGAAGGCGCTCGGGAAGGACCCGACAGCACTTGCAGCGGCGCTGTCGATTGGACGCACGAAGCAGGACGGCGTAACGCGATTCGCAAGCCTTGGCATCGCAGCGGGCTTCCCTGCGCTATCTGGCTTGCCTGGGCCATTGGCCGCTGAAATGGTGCTGCAAAAGCTGGAGGGGTTCGCCGTGGCGGCGCAGCAATCGGCGGACGCAGCAACCAAGCTACTTGGCGCTGCTACGGCGCGGCAGATGGGACACCTTGCGGGTTTTGGCATGGCCATCGGATCACCCGCAGTAGCCGCGATGCTCAGCGTGATTGTGCAAGCCGGTGCGCTGTCGCAAGCCGAAGCTGATGCATTGACAAGCATTGCGGCAGTGCCTGACCCGGTGAACGAATCTGATGTTCGACATGCTTGCTACGATGCAGGCGGAAAGGTCTGGGTGGCCTAAATGCCAACGACATTCACCAACGCGGCGGTAGCGACTCTTTCAACACTCGTTACGGGTGTTGCTACCACTGGCCTGCGCAACCTTGCGAACAACACCTCAAGGCTTGGCGGCGAGATTACACCCACCATTGCGGCGCCGGAGCTTTACAGCCTGCCGCAACTGACGGCCAAATTCGTATCGACGTTCCCGGTTGCCAACGCGACCGTGCTGCATTGCTGGTTCATCGAGGCAAAGTACAACGGGGCGACCTGGGAATACCCCACCATCGGCGCATCGTCGGACGGCAGTACGACAGTTTTCCCGGCATGGTCGCCTGACTTCATCTTCACGTGGGACGCTGGGTCTCTGCACGCTGGCGCGCCTGACCTCATGCAATCCATCCCGCGTGTAGTGGCGCGCCCTGCTGGCCGGTTCAAGGTGCTGGTTCGCAACGTAAGTGGGTTCGCTACTGCCAACGCGAACGACACCGACACGATCCTCAAAGAGTCCACGATCAACGAACTTGGCACGTAAACCATGATTCGGCGCTGGGACAAGAGCAAGCCGCCGACCGGCCCCTGGACGCTCAACAAGGACGCGCCACAAGCGCAGGGGTTGGTTGCGTGGTATCCGATGGGCGGGCCATCGGCGCGTGGGTATGCAGCCGATCTAGCCGGGCAGCTTGCCCTTAGCGGCACTGTGTCGTCGTCCGTTCTTGGCGCCGACGGGCAACCAGCGACATCTCTTAACGGCAGTAGTGAGTTTTTGCTTAACTCGTCGGGGGCGCCTGTCTCCGACGTGCCGCTAACGCTGGCGTCCTGGGCCAACGCAGGCTCGTCGAGCCTAGTCGGGTCTTTGTTGGCTGTTGATTTTGGGCAGAGTACGGGCGGCAATAACCGCTTTCACCGATTGGTGGTAGTTGGCTCTGCGAGCCCCAAACAAGTGCGGGCAAACTCAGGGTGGTCCGGTGGGCTGGAAACGCAAGCGACGCATGGCGCGGGCTGGGTTGCTGGTACGTGGTTTCACACCGTCGGCGTGTTTGCAAGCCAGACTTCACGAGCTGTCTATTACAACGGCGCGCTAGGCGCCACAGATACGACAAGCGCCACCACTGGAACGGTCAACAAAATCCAGTATGGTCGCCATAGCGTAACCGGGTCTGAGCAGCATTGGAACGGAGGTCTTGGCGAGGCTGGCGTCTGGAATCTCGCGCTTAACGCGGAAATTGTCCGGCGGCTCTACAGCCCAGATACCCGGTACGAACTGTGGTATCCGCTACGCAGCAAGAAGTGGTTTTCTGCTGGCTCCGCCGGTATATCCGCTACCCTCACAGGCACGCTAGCCGCTGCAACGGTATCGTCGACCGGAACCGTTGCGCTCAAAGGCGCGCTGACAGGGACGCTAGCCGCTGCAACAGCTGCGGCCACCGGCACAGTAGCACTCAAGGGCACGCTCTCGAAAACGCTGGACGCGGCAACACTGTCCGCCACCGCGACCCTGGCCCTGACCGGCACGACTACGCAAACCCTAGCCGATGCGACGCTTGCCGCCACCGGAGCACTTGCCGTAACAGGTTCTGGAACGCTCACGGCGACCCTGGCAGGCGCCACGCTGGACAGCACTGCGACCCTGGCGCTAAAAGCTGCTACATCGGCCACTCTCGATGCCGCAACCCTGGCTGCGACCAGCACGCTCGCAATCAAGGGCGCGACGACGGCAACACTGGATGCGGCCACGCTGTCAGCGCAAGGAACATCTCAAACTGTGACGGTCGGAGTGCTGTCCCAGACGTTGGCTGATGCCTCAGTCGCATCGACCGGAACGCTTGCGCTGCGAGCCCAGGCGTCGCCTACGCTGGACGCTGCCACCCTGGTATCTACCTCGACCCTTGCGATCAAAGCGGTAGCGACGGCGACCCTTGGCGACGCGACTCTCGCCAGCACGGCCACGGTTCTGATCAAGGGCAGCGCAACTATCACGCTGGGCGCATGCACGATCGTTTCGACCGTTCGGTATGACGACCCGAACGCGATCTTCACCACCTCCGAGCACTGGAGATACACCTTCCCGGTCGATGACATGCGATACGCGATGCCGGTCGATGACATGCGCCACACATTTCCAAGTGGCGGCCTAACCTACAACTTTGGAGAATGACATGGCAACAGGAGCAGCATGGAACGATGCCACCGCAGGATCTGACGAGGTTGTCAAGCCGTGGGCGTTCTTCGACAAGGACGACATCATCGACATCCCGCTGGAGATTGGTCTGTGGCTTGCCGACAAGGAAACGACCTACGCCAGTCACGCGGTCACGACGCACGCGGATCTGTCGTGCACGAACCCGGCGGCAGGGTATGACTCAGGGACGAAGGTGATCAAGTCTCGGATCATCAAGAACCCAGCCGGCGCGGCCCTGGTGAACAACACCAAATACTGGGTTACGTTCCACGTCGTCGGCGCCGACGGGCAGGAAAAGGACAGGACTGTCTACCTCAAGGCCGCGCTCATGTAGGTTGCCCCCGGCATTTCTGGTCAAAGCCCAGCTAGGGCAAAACAATGCGGCCATGACCAGAGAGCAACACGAAAAAACCATCGAACTGACTCAGGCAGAGGTCGAGCGCGGCGCACGCGAGCATGAGTACAGCCTCTGGATGTCTCGATATCGCGCGGGAAATATGAGCATGGAAGAGTGGCAAAAGCACCTCGTGGACCAGGATTTCGTGAATTGGTTGGGGGACCTGTGATGGCAAATTTGAGCGTGCAACAAATCATTCGCGGAGCGTAAAAAAATGTATGAGCAATCCAACGCCAGAGCAAAAAGACGCCCAGGACATGGTGAACAAGTTGCGGGAATATCGCCGCTGGGCGAAGGTGACTTCGCTGCTGGCCGGGAGGATCGCGTGGCTTGGCCTCGCGGGCTTGGTTGGTTGGATCGTAGCCAAGGTTTGGCGCTAACGGCTGGTTTCTGGATCGGATTTGTTGTTGGGAGGATGACGTGAGCGAAGCCGTTCAACTCGCCATCATTGCAGCGGTGCAAAGCTGGGGAAACTCGCTGTTTGAGAACCTGTCCGCAATCGTCCCAGCCGTGGGGACCGCGCTCATCGCCTTCATGACATGGCGATACAACCGGAAGAGCGAAGAGCGGGCCAATACGATCAAGGCCGAAGTCGTCGCCGTCAAAAGTGCCGCAGTCCTGAGCAGCGAGCAGGCCGAGGACATCGCAACCGGGCGCGAGCGAAAAGGCTATGTCAGCGGAATCGAAAAAGAGCGCAATCGGTCAAGCCGGCCAGCACCTTTGACGAGCGACTTTCAGCCCCAGCAGACCGACGCGTGGATAGCGGGTAAGCCGCCGTGAAGCGCCTGCTCCATCTTTGGTACAAGCGGCTGATGCTGCGCTGGCTGCTCAAGCGTGAGCGCAAGCTGATGGCGTTGCCGAATCGCACGACGCTCGAAATGGCCGAGTCGATTCTCCTTACCGGCCATCGCATCGCGGTACTGCAGCGCGATATCAAAAACCTCGGGGGATAGCCATGAAAACCGCAATCGTTCTCGTGCTGATCCTGGCCGGATGCGCATCGCTGCCAGAGGGCGTTGCGATGACGGATGACGAGCGCAAATCGTGCGCAGCAACTCAGGACTGTTCGGTCTGGACAGTGGCAGAGTTGCAAAAGTTGATCCGCTCGGCCATGCAGCGCGGGTTTGATGCCGGGAAAAGGCTCAAGTGGGACTCGATATGAAATGGCTGCTTGACGTTATCGCGGCATGGGTTAAAGCGCGGGCTCCGGCCCCTGTTCCCGTTCCTGCGCCTGCTGTTCGCGCGCCTGCCCCACCGGATAACCGCAAAGCGTTCCTGGACATGATCGCGTTTGCCGAGGGCACCGATCCACATCCGCTGTCCATAGATCGCGGGTACGACGTGATCGTCACGGGCGTCGACGGCCACGAGATATTCACCGACTACCGCGCGCACCCGTTTTCATCCGGTCGCTCGGCAAAGCACGTCAAGGGCGAAATTTGGAGCACTGCGTCGGGCCGCTACCAATTCATGAGGAAAGACTACTGGCACTACAAAGCCCTGCTGCACCTGCCCGACTTCGGCCCGGCATCACAGGACCGCTGGGCGATTCAGTTAATCAAAGAGCGTCTGGCACTGGCCGATATCGATGCCGGGCATTTCCAGATCGCAGTCGGGAAGGTGTCGAACCTTTGGGCATCGCTGCCGGGCGCCAATTACCCTGGTCAGAAAATGCGGCAGATGTCGGCCCTGGAAGATGCGTATGAGCGTGCAGGCGGGCGGTTTGCCTGATGATGTCCCTATCCCCTATCCTCATGCGCGCCGTGGCCGTGGCGGCTGCCCTGGCTGCCCTGGCGTTGGCCTATCACCTGTGGGCCGGGCATCAGCAAGACATTGGCAGAGCCGAGGTCAGGGCCGAGTGGCAGGCGGATCGGCTGAACATTGCTGAGCAGAACCGGCTGCTGCTGATGGCAAATGCGCGCAAGACCGACGAACTACAGGCCAAAGCTGACAAACAAAGGGGAATCGCAAATGCGGAAAACCACGCTCTCAGTATTCGTGTCAGCGAGCTTGCTGGCCGGTTGCGGGACCGTCCCAACCGGCCCGACGCAGGTTCAGGCGGTGTCGCCACGGCTACCGGCACTGGAGCCGCTGGATCCGGCAACGCAAGCTGCACTGGAGCAGGACTTTACAAGCCTGATGGGGAATTTCTTGCAGGGCTTGCTGCCAGCGCCGACCGGCTCAGAATCGCCCTCAAATCCTGCCGTGCCGGGCGCCAAGCTGACATCGAAACCGTGAACGGAATCGGCCCGTAACGACCGTCAAAAACTTGGGAACAGTCGGCTGGGAAGCCCCTGTTTATGCGGGTCCAAAATCGACGAAAATTCCCAAAAATCATTGGCAACCCGCATGGATCATTGCCGAGAGGAACCGCGCCATAGCGTGGCCCTGCTTGAGCCCCGCGCAGATGCGGTTGATTTCCTCGTCGGTCAGGTCGGGGTCGGTTGGCATGTCGGTCTTCAGTAGCTCTGGTAAATTCCACAGTTGGCGCAAAGGTGCCCATCTGGTGTTAGATAGAACAGTTGATTGCCGCAGTTGCACTCGCGAACCATCTGCCCTGCGGACGGCTGGAACTCGAACCTCCATTTGCCCTTCATTGCGTGGCAAGAAGGGCATTCGAGTTGCGTGGTTCCGGTTGGCGCAACGGCCTGCCAGTGATGGCTACAGCCAATGCAGAATGCCAGCCCTTGCCCGTGCTGGTCATCGATCTGCTTGCGTCGGAATGGAGTGACGCTCATTGGCTGCTTACTCCACCCGCTCGGATAGCGGCGGCACGGCCCCGCAGCACATCGGCGCAATGCCGGTCTACCGCGTTGCCTCGCTTGCCTGGCGGCATCAGTGCATCAGCGGCATCATCCAAAGACTTCGCAGCACGCTCGGTAGCAGCTTTCCATCCCATCCAAAGGTCTACGCAAAGTGACGGGTGCACCTCCGTCCCGTACCATGCCTCGAATTCGTCGCGCATCGTCATGTCGTCGCTCCTTCGTAAATATCGCCAAGTTCTTTCGCGCGCGGGTGCCGCATCCATTCAAGCACCAGCCGGTTTAACGCAACATCGCACGGCTGGCAGATCGCCCTGAAGTTGTTGCCATCTGCGCATATCTGCCACTGCGAATAGCCGCGCTCACCGCAGCGCACGCAGCGCAGGCGGCGAATGCCGGTGTCTGTGTATGGCTGCCTGCGTTGGGGCCATGTCATTTTGTTTTCTGCCAGGCAACGGGCGCAACCCATTCGCCACGCGCAACTGAGATGCAGTCCTTTGAGTCAAGCATGTAATCAAAGTTGGCGCAGTGGTCGTCCTCGGCTTGTATTGCGGCGCAAATACGCTCCCGCTCCGCTGCCGCGCAAGCCTTGCCGTATGCGACGGCCTCGGCCATCGTGCAATATTTCCTGCCGTGTTCGGTGTCGTCACGCAGAATGGGCTTTGGCAGTGGTGGTGTCATCTCGACACCTTGCCACCAAGAGACCCGGGCATTGGCACGATCCGCAGCGTGCCATCGGGGCAAAGCAAAATCTCGTTCGTTGCGGCGTAGCCACCGCTGTCTCGGTCAAGGGCCAATCCATGCGGCTTGCACTGCGCTCGTGCCTCGCCAATCCACGCGGGCTCACCAGTGTCTCCACATGCCGCCAGCAGGCTTGCCAAAAGCACCGCGCTAGCCCTAACCCATGTGCTGTTCATTGTCATTTCCATCCCCTTGCATCAGTCATCAAAAAGCGCATGGGCTAGGCACACGCTCTCCATGTCCAGCCGAGCCCTCCATGTTTGCATCCGCCCGTCGTACACAGCCCGCTGGTAGTGGTACACCTGGCCCGGCAGGATACGGCCATTGTCAGCTTCAGCCGCATCAAATATCGCCTGCTGCTCAGGTGTCAAGTCGTGCCGCCCCATGCCGTAGTTGTGGAACCACGCAGTCGCATCGCACTTGTGGCTTTTCCGCGCAGTCCTGCGTTCGTCCGTTAGCACTTTGTCGCTCATATCGTTCCCCTCGCTTTGATTGCTTCGATTGCAATTGCACTCCCGGAAACGTAGCTCGCACAATCGACAATTATTGAGATGCAAGCGGCTCGCTCCGCCGCCACAAGAGTCTCGCCGTACCGTTGCGCGTAGGCTTTGGCGGCTGCAATCACGTGCTTGTCCCGACCGTCGAAATTCGGGCCGCTGCGCACAAGATCCCATGCGGCGCCGATGACGCCAATCGGCTCGGGCAGTGGTGGCATCGTCATGTCGCTCCCCTGGATTTCGTCAGATCATCGAGCGCCGATGCCACGTCGGGATCGGTTTCAGCGTTCCATGCACGCAGGCTTTCCAGTGCTGTGACGTTGCGTGTCGTTCCCATTGCTGCGTCGATGGCAGCGACGACAGACTCGCATTCGCTAAGTACGTCTATGTCCGTCGTGGTTCGGCCTGCGCGAAACAACGCAGTGCGCGCTTGATCCATGCACGCCCGTAGCCGCGCATTGACGCATCCCGACCTTACACAGTCTGCGTGGCATGAGTGGATGCCCTCGGCTTGTAGGCGCACCAGATCAGCCCGCGATTGATTGAGCATTTCGCGCATGCGTATCAAGCTGGCTTCGCGGTCATCGACGGCGTGGGTAAGCCGCGCTATCTCAGCAGCCTGGGCAGATACACCCCGCTCATGCATTTTCACCTCGCTGCTCAATCGCTCGTTATCAGCCTGTGAGGCGCGACTGAGCATGTCGCGCATGCGGACTACGCGGGCTTCGCGGTCATCGATTGATCGGGTTAATGTCGACATCCTCTCGACCTGGGCTTGCAGGGCGTCGGCGGCTTCGAGGCTCAGCGCATTCATCGGCGCGACATCAGTCGTGCGCAGTCGCTCGATCAGGTCCTCAGTCAGGGGGTCATATTCTTCGCTCTGGGCAGCGTCGTACAGCATGTGCACCCCGCGCAGGTATTCGACCGGGACCGCGTAGCTGTCGTGTGGGATGTGCCAGCGCAATGTGCCGCCGACGATTTCAGCGATTGGTGTCATCATTTGGTCCTCTGGTGGGTGTCAGTGTCGCCACAACTGGCTTGCCGTTGCGGAACGCAGCGGGGAATAGCTTCGCCAGCGCTGCGTACTGTGTGGAAATCTCCCGTTTCTGGCGGGCGACCTTGCTGCGGAAATTCTTCATTTGGTCCTCTGGTAGCGGGTCAGCGGGTCAGGCGGCGCGGGCGTAGTAATTGATCGCCTGCTCACCGGTAACGCGGAATGACTGCTCGGTGCCATCTGGCGAACGCGCTATGACGGTTGTGCCTTCGCCCTTCACAATCCAGTAATTGGCGCTTTCCGAATCCTCTCTCTGCGCCCATGTGGCTACCGCGTCTTCTGCGTCGCACCCGTCCACACTGCGACCATCGTCTGATGTTTCGCCCAGTTCGGGGCACCAGATTAGGTAGGCTTGTTCTTTCGACATTTCAATCTCCAAGGTAGTGGTCATGCTGCGCAGTCATTGCACACCGGCATCATCAAATTTACCGGCGAGTTGCTACTTTGCGGCTTGTCGGTCTGGGCGCTCATTTCCTGCTGATAGTTCCAGAGCCCGCAGCTCCCGCATGCTATTTGCCGAATCCCGGCCTTGTCCTGCGCGGCGGCCCATTCATGCCATGCAAGGTATTCATGTGGCGCCTGGTCGCCTGGCGCGTAGTCGCGTTGCTCAAGTATGTGGATCGTCATTTCAATCTCCAAGCGTAGCGGCAGGCTGCTCGCAGATATGCCAAACGATTTCGGATGGTCGCAGGCCGTAGGATGTCGCGCATGTTGTCTGCATACTCGGAAGCCACCGCAGCCAAATCGGCAATTGATCGGCCTGAATAAGCATCGAGGCACCGGGCAAGTTCTGCTTCGAGGTTTCCATGGTTCCAAGCTGCTGCGCGACGACGCGGGCGGTGATCATGTCAGTCATTCAAACTCCCGAATCAGGCTGTCAATCCACGCGTGCCGGGTCACCTGCATCCTGTCAAGATACGCGGCATAGTCTTTGAATTGGTATCCAAAAATGCCGTGGTGATACTCCAGCCAACCATCAAGCGTTGAAATATAACTAAGCCGCTGCCGAATCAAATCAATCACATCTTGCCTGGCGGCATCCGTGTCGATGCAATCGTTTGCGTCACGAATCGCAGTGCACAGGAAACGGGCAAGTCTGAATGGTCCAGTCTCGCTCGTGTCCCGAGCGAGCAGCGTTTTCGCCTTTACCAGCAACGCGTGTTTTTGCTTTCGTGTGCTCATTTTGGTCATATCAGTCGAGCGCCACGTTAAACATCAGCCCGAAAAGCAGTGCATGCGCGATCCAGAAATGCCATGTGCTTAAGGTGATGCCGCCATCATGTAGGACGAGGCTGAACGCGCCGCCGAGAATCGATCCGAGAACGTATTGGCGAATCATGTCGTACCCCTTACCTTTGCGAACTCGATAACCCAAACAAACGGATTCAGATCCCACGAACCGGGGCCGTTGATTGACTCCCAAAGGCGTCTGTAGGCGGCGCAATACGACCACTGATAGTCAGAATCTGGAGGTGGCTCGTCAATACCCTCATCGTATGGCGGCGCACCCTCGGCCCGCGCATCCGCATCGCTGATGCCCTGCAACCTCTCCACGCGCACAGCGGTTATCTCAAGGGTGATGCGGGATGCCAAGCGGGGCATGTGGATCGACGGGCGCCAGGGTAATTCGGTGCCGTTATCCATCGCCCTAGCTTCGCCATCAGCCCGGTAAACGTATGACCGATCCATGCGTGTTTCGGATAACTGGTTCCAGTTCCTGGCCCAAGTCTCACGCACCCAAAGCGTCCCGCCTGCCTGGCCGTAGGGGCAAAACAATGGTGCCAGCCCTAAATCATCTTGGTCAACAAACCATGCGGCTGGGCCGTGATGGATGCCCTCCGTATCGACGGCTTCATCAAAGCTGAAAAAATCAGCGCCGGATGGGACTTTCAAAATCCTGCGTGTCTGCGTCTTGCTGCCGTCCAGCAGCGCCCGGACCATCGGTGCGCTGAAAAGGATTGGTTTTCCGTCCATCACTCCCCCCTTACCTTTGCTTCGATAGCGCGGCACAGTCTTGACCCTGCCGCTGTCAGCGTGGAAACTTCATACGGCCCTGAGTCGTATGTCAGTGCTTTGCGGTCCTGCAATTCGCTGCCGCACGAAAAAATTATCTGCAGAAAATCGTCATCCGTCAGCCGTGGCGCTGGATTGCCTGCGAGTGCTGCGATTATTGTGCTGATGGCATCGGCTGCATTCTTAACATCTTCATCCGTCAGCATTTCCCGTTCTATCGGGAGGTGGGCGTTTTGAAGTGGCACAAGCGCATCAGACGCTATCCGCAAAGCTGCCTCCAGTTCCGCAACCCTTGACTCGGGCGGGTGCGTGTAGAGTGGCGTTCCATTCGGCACATCGTACCGGTTGATTGCGCCAACCTTCACTCCGTTATTCGAGTAGATGTAGCCAATCGGCTCCGCGTTTTTGTCCGCGCGCACATACTCAATACTGTTGCCGTCGATCTTGTCCTCGCACCAAGTAATGCCCTCGCCGCAAAGGTCCGCAAAATCTGTGCTTTTATCGACATCCTCGCCGATCACAAGATAGATTCGCTCGGGCGCTGTCGCCACGATGTTTGGTGTTCTTTTGTCGCTCATAGCGTTACTCTCCTGCTCATGTCGTTGTCAATCCCAGGCCGGTACTGGCCGCGCTTGAGCAGGTCCTGTGCAGGCGGCATAGTTTCGCCCGCCTGGCGCACGCGTGGCCGGTACGACGCTATCTCTAGCGCCCGGCGCTGATGCTCTTTGCTGTGATCGGTGGGGGTTTTGCGCATGATTAATCCTCAGTGGTGAGCCGATCACGCGCATATCGCGCCCTTGCATCGGAACTGTGCATTCCAGCGAGTTTTGCCAGCAGTTCATCACGATCTTCTGGCAATGCCTTTTTAGTCAGAATGCAGTCGGACAATGCCGCCAGGCCCTCGGGCCATCCGCACCAGGCAAGGCGGTCGCCGCGCACGAAGGCAACTACCCACTCTTCGCCACTCGGCTTGTGGTGCACGGTGTCGCCGGTGTCAATCTCGCTCATATGCTTGCTCCTTGGTGGGTGGTGGCGGGAGCGGCATCCAGTGGGTGGGTTGGTTAAACCTAATCCGACGCAATCCCCAAAAGCTGGCTTTGTCACAACTCCAAAATGGGGCCGGCTTACTAGCGTATTGGTTGTTCTCCCAATAACCGCACGAACAACCCCAAGACGGAGAAAACAAAAGGATGTTGATCCTGTCGCCAATTGCGTCGGTTCCTTTCGGCGCAGTCTCAATCGGTTGCCATGTCATCATTCTGTCCTCTGGTAGGGGTCAGGCGCCACGGCGGCGCATCCTCCGCTGTTTCGATGTCGTGATGTCGTAGAACATCGAGGATGTAATGAACGGAATGTCATCGTCCATGTCGTCGAACCCGGACGAAGCTGGCGCCGGTTTTGGCGGCGGTGGTGGCGGTGGCGGCGCTTCCTGGCGCTGTGGTGCCGGACCAGCGAATGAGATTTCAGCCACGCGCCCGACCAGTTTTGATGCCGTCGTGTTGTCCGACTTCGTGAACGACTCGATATGCACATCCTGTAGCGTCACCATCACGCTTTGGCCCTTCACCATGTACTGCGCCATTGCTTCGGCACGCTTCGACCAAAGCACGCCTTCGGCCCATTGCGTGGGCTGCTTGCCATCCTCTCCCTTGCGCCCGTAGTTGAAGGCAAGGGACAGGTTGCAGACAGCCTTGCCGCCGGCGGTCCTGCGAAGTTCTGCATCGCGGCCGATCTTGGCCAATCCGTACATCGTGGTCATGCTGTGTCCTTTTCTTTGTTTGCAATTGCTGCTTTGCGCAGCGCCGATTCATACATGCGGACCGTCCCGGCAAAGGCCGTCAGGTCCGCTTCAAGTTTCTCGATGTCGTTCTCGTTGCGCTCGATGCGGATCACCCGCATCTGCATTCCGAGTTCGGCCAGGTCGGGGCACCAGAGACACATGTCTACCCACTTGCGGCCCAGGAGCCACAGGTAGCCGTTGCACTGGTCGATGTACTCGCTGATGTTGTCGGTCACCATGGCGGTAAACAGCGTTTCGCTTGACACCATCGTCTTGATTTCCAGCACGCCATCGTCGTCGATCAAACCATCGGGAGAAATCCCGTAAAGGTCGTCGTGCGTCTTGAAGAATCCGACCGGCTCGACCAGCACGTTGCGCACGCTCTCGTAATGCGCGCGGGCGAACGGCTCTTGCTCGGTGCCCTGGCGCATGGCGGGGGTGACGTTCGGGCTTGGCGCAATTCCGTGGCAGCGCTCGCGCGCCAGATTCATCGCGTACAGCATCGCCTTGGCAGACGGGTGGCCGCTTTTCAAGCGTTCGCGCGCGTCCTTGAACTTGCTCCCGGTGATCACGCCTTTTCTGACGTCCAGCCACTGGGGCGAGCCCTGCTCGTAGTCGAAGTGTTCCATCTTCATGTTGCTGCTCCTTTTTTGTCGGCGGCCTTGGCTGCGCGCTTGAGGTTGTCCGACTCGGGATTGAGTGCAACGCGTTCTTCGGGCGTGCGCGCGTTGATCCATGCGGCCAGTGATTTCCATCCCTGCATGGCGGCATCGCGGGCGGCCTGCAGCAAGTCGGGCGGGACCGCCTGCACGCCTCCACAGCCATCGTCGTCGGGTTGGTCCTTGCTGGCGAAACCGTAGGCCAGCAGGAGCGTGTACCGAGACAGGTAGGTGATTGTCGACTGCCCGGCCTGCAAGATGTTCTTGTTGCCGGTGTCATCGCGCGGCCCGGGCAGCGCCGTCGACTGCGTATGCCCGAGGCGGTGCGTGACTTCACAGGTGACAACGTAGAAGCCGTCAGCAAGTGACGGAATCCAACGGTGGCTGAAACCGTACTCGGCAGCGGCCCTGATGATCTGGTCGCACACATGGCCGATGGTCGAGTGGTCGTAGGATGTCGTGCCCTTGCTCGATGTGAACTCGACGTGCTTGTCTTTCAGGATCGACGGCGGGTTCTTTTTGAACTCGGCCATCGCACTGATGAATGCCTTGCGCGCCTCGTTTGCTTCCCACTCTTTTTGCAGGTTGAGCATGTCGCGCATGTCGGCCACGCTCATGCCAGCCTTGATCGCCTGCATGGCCATGGCCAACGGGCCAACGATGGGCTCTTGAACAACGGCCAGCGGCTGCGCCGGCGCTTCATCTTGCTCGACCATTTCAATGGTCATTGTGTCTTGCAATACTTCGTTCATGGTTTTCCTTCAAGCTGTAACTTCGACCGTGATCCAATCCTCAATCTCGGCCAGTCGATTGAGGGCTGCTTTGGGAGTGCAGCAAAAAATGTCGGCAACCGCCGTCACGGCAGCAGCGATGATTTCCCCGTCGCTGGGGCCTTCGAGGTCGTCGCTTGGTCCAGGCCAGGCCTGCAGCAGTTCGCCGCCGTCCACCTGGTTGAAGATCGGGTCGGACTCAGCAATGGGCGCTATCTCTCGCACGGCTGCGGCTTCCAGCAACCTCGCTTCGGCTGCAACCCGGTCAGCTTCGGCCTGGCGCAAAGTCATTTGCTCGCGCATCAACGCGTCGCGCTCGGTGGCCATGCGCTGCAGGTCTGCCTGCAACTGCGCGCGGGCTACGGCTTGCTCGGCGGCAAGTTCGGCTCGCTGGCGCTGCATTTCTGCTTCTTGCGCCTTGCGAGCATCGTCCAGGGCCTTCTGAGCCGCTGCAGCCTCCACCTTGGCCACGCGATCACGCTCGGCCTGTTCGGCGCGCTGAAGGGCCAGTTCTGCCCGTTCGGCGGCCATGCGCTGGGCTTCGGCGTCGCGCTCGGCTTTGGCGCGCTCGGCTTCGGCTTCCTCGGCCAGCTTGCCCAGGCGAATCTCTTCCATGCGCTCCATTGCGATGACGCGCACGCCTTCGGCCTCGTCGCTAAATTCCTCGAACCCTTCAAGCGGGGCGCAGCCAAGTTTCTGGATAAGCTGATCCACTGCATACGCCGTCCTGCATTGACTTGCAAGCACAGAGCACTCCCGGATGTCGGCAATGCGCAGTGTGATTGCCTCAATGCGGGCGCGCTCGATGCGCTCGGCCTCGGCCCGCTCGGCGGCCCGGGCTTCATCCCATGCGTTGCGCAGCGCCAGCAGGCGATCTTCTTCGCCCTGCGTGATGGCGATGAGTTCCTTTTCCTCGGCGATCACGGCCTTGGAAAACTGCGTTGCGTCGTCGCGCGCGGCCTTGCCGGTCTTTTGGATCGTGGTGCGGGCCTTGACCAGCACCATCGCAGCGCCGTGGCATTCCTCGCGGCCAGCGGTGTTCTTCACCTCCCTGATGGACGCAGATTTCTTGACCAAGGCGGCAAGTTCGGATCTGGCCCGGTCGGAGCCAAGCGCCACAGCGGCGCGCTGGATGACGGTCAATTCCGTCGTGTGTTGGTCAAACATTTCGATGCTCATGATTTTGTCCTTGTGGTTAATCGCCCATCCAGCCAGTGCCGGCCCGGCGATGTGGGTGTGGTTCCAATGTTGCGGGCTTTGTCACCGCTTCCTGCTGCTCCATGTCGTCGTGGGCTTGGTCCCACTCGTCGCGGTCGCTCCCGCCGTGCAGCAAGATAAGAGCAAGCACAGTGCCAGCAAAAAACAGTACGGCCCAAAGCACGTAGTCCATGTTCAGTCTCCTTTTGTGTCGTCGTCAGAATCGAGCAGTACCGCGTAAATCCACGTGGCGATCACGATGACGCAGCACAGGGCCATCGCAAGCAGGAAGCCGTCGCGCATGTCAGCCTCCAGTGGTAAAGATGACGACGAGCGCGAGAATTGCGACGGCGTACAGTGCCGCGTCTTGCCAGTCACGCCCGTTCATGGCGTCACCTTCGGTGTGCTAACCCACCCGCGCTGTGTGCGCGATACGAGCCGGGCAGCGCGCACCCACTCGCGCATGTTGCGACGGGCCAGTTCGCGGGGCACCATGTCGTGGTAGTAGGCGGGGCGAACGCGGGCGAGTAGGCGTGTGTTCATGCTGCATCTCCTGTAGCCTTAACAATGGCTGCGCGCAGTTTGATCGTTGGACCGTTCGCTCCGCCTTGCGCGAGTTCAACCTCGTCCAGCAAGGCCAAAACAAGCTGCATCGGCTTGTCGTCCTGAGGTTTCGGTTCTCTAGGATTTGCATCGCCACATGTTTCGCAGTAGTAGCCGTCGACAACCGGCCACCCGCATTTCATGCAAGCGTAGATTTCCGGTGTGTAATTATGAATGATGCTGTTGACAGCGCGGGAATACTCAAAGCCCGAAGGCGGTGCAGGCTTGGCGTTCACAGCGCATTCCCCAGAACCTTGAGCATGTCAAGATCGATCCCGTACAGGCGACTCACGCGGTCGGCGTGGCCGTCGTCCCAATATTGGTTACAGCACTCTCCAACCGCCCGCTGCAGTTCTTCGCGTAGGCCCGCGTTTTCCTGCCGCAGCGCTGCTACGTCTACCGCCGATGCGAGAGCGGTTGCCATGATTGGGTGCAATCTGTCGTTCATGCTGTCCGCCAGACGCGCACGCCACCTTCAACAGTGCGCGACGCAAACTTGTTGCCGGTCTTGAGCTTGGCGTATGTAACGCAGCTGCTCAGGGTTGCGGTAGTCTTGTCTTTGACGAATACGCTATCGCCAACTTCCATTTGCATCATTGCCGACAACACGCCTTTGGCTCTTTGCAGCGATGGCATCGGCACGTTCTTTTCTATCTCGATAGCTTCCTTGGGAAGCTCTTTTATTGGGTGAAGTTTGGTGTTCATGCTGCAACATTCATGGCCGCGCGTGCCAAGCTGGTAAGTGACAGCCCGTCGCCAACAGCGGCATAGGACTTGGCATGCATGTAGACGTCAGAATGCCCTGCGAAGCTTCCGTCTGTTTTGCGCAGGTCCGGGAACATTGAGCGCATCAACTTCAACGGGCGCTCAATAATGCCCGGCCCTTGGGCCTGCCACTTGGCCAAATTTGCCTTGCGAACCTCTTTGCGTAAATTCATCCTACGTTCTCCTAAAGTTGTACCAGTCGCATCGCGGAACACAGTTCCTAGCCCCTCTCGTGCATCGATCTGATTCGGGCCGTGTCGCTTGCCCTGGGGTTTTTGCTGCGATGGGTAAATGTAGCAAAGTTTTGCCACATGCGCAAGTAATATTTTGCGTTGTGAACGACGAGCAGGGCGCTGCTTGCATATATGGCAAAACTTTGCTACAGTGTGCGTATGGGTAAAGACTTCGATCGCATTGTTTTGGACTTGCTGAACGCCAGAAGGGGCGACTGGCAGGCGGTTGCAGCCGCATCCGGGGTTTCCTATTCCTGGCTGTCCAAATTCTCCAACGGGCATATTGAAAACCCAGGCATCGGCACATTGCGCAAGCTGCACGTTTCGCTTGCCAAGCGCCCGGCCAAGCCCGAGATGGCCCAAACCCCCTGAACCCGCCGCGTGCACATGCATTCTGTAGTTGTAATTTTGTGCTGGTGTCGCGGGCGTGCTTCCCGATTGTCGAATCATGCGTCTGTGCGTTGTGCTTGTCTGTTCGTTCGCGCACTCAGTGCGTTGTCGCACATAAGGGCAGCTGCATGAAGGCTTATGTCAAGCCCATCGGCCAAAAAACGCGGGATGTGGTCGCAGTGCTGGAGCGCATAGGCCCGTCGCGCTGTCGGGACCTGCTCCCGCACCTGTCGCTGACCAGTTCCGATATTTCGAAGTACCTGCGCAGAGCAGTGGGACACGGGATGGTCACGTCCGTCAAGACCGATGCAAAAGACTACCAGTACGCGGTGGTCGATGGCTGGCAAGCAATCGCAGACCAGCACGGCACCAAGGACGAGCCGGCGCCAGTGTGGCCCGAGATCCCGCATCAGGTCACCGTGCAGGAATGGCCGCAAGAAAAGACGGTGACCGGGCCGCACAACCTGTGGAAGGCTGCATGAACAAGATCGCGCAGCAGATCGAAGACATGGCGGCCAAAGGCATGGCCCGCAAGCAAATTGCCCAGGCCCTGGGCGTGTCGCAGCACTACCTTGAGGCGACCCTGCTGGTCCTGCGGATCAAGCCGAACAGGCCCACGCTGGAACAGATCAAGGCCAAGGCAGCGGCAGAGCGCAGGGTGGCGCGTCTGGCTGCGCTTGATGCCCGGCATGCAGCCGCCAGGGCCAAGCCGATGGTGTGCGCACATAACCCATGGGGAACAGCATGAGCCCGTTTGACTGGAAGGGCCCGAGCGTGACGGGCGACAAGCGCGTTGTGAGGCGCGGCAGGCCAGCACTGTACGACGCGCAAGAGCGCAAGCAGCGGCACCAGGCGGCAGCACTGGCGTCGTATCACCGGCTCAACTTTGCGGGCAAGCGTGGGTTGACGCAACAAATACAGGAAAACACATGAGCAATGCAATATCAGTGGTCCAAACGGACTCGGTCATCGTCAGCCTCATGCGCGCCAGCACGGCGCTGGTCGAGGCCAAGACGATCCAACACACGATGCAGATCGTGAGCCTTGCCGCAGCTGCGGAAATTTGGGCAAAGCGCCAGCAACTGGGCGCGGAAGCCGAAGGCATCGCTTTCTCGATCAAGGTCGAAGCACTGCGCAGTCTGGGCGGAATGCTCAAGGCCACACCCCGCTCGAAGGGCGTGCGCGGTCAGTTAAAAGGGCGCAATTCTTCTGGCGGTACCGATTTGTACCGCCAGAAGAATCAAGCAGAAACTCTCGCTGAATTGCGCATCGACAAGCGAACCAGCGTTATTGCCCAAAAGCTGGCCGAACTGCCTGACGCAGCATTTGAGCAGGTCCGGGAGGGCAACGAGACCATATCCAAAGCGCTGGCCAAAGCCAAGGCCGACAAAGATGCGCAAGCTGGCAAGCCACAAGTCAAGGCGAAGCCGAAAGCCGAGGCGAAGCCAACAAAAGCGAAACCGGATGCGCAAGAACCCGCCGACGACGGTCCGGACGCTGCTGAGTTGGCGTCGAACGACGCCGCAGTTAAAGCCGACATGGATGCGATACAGAAGATCCTTGAGTCCGACGACAAACTGGCCGCCGCTTACGCGGAAATCAAGCGGCTCAATGCCGAACTGGCAGTTGTCAAGGTTGCGCGCGACGGTTGGATGAATCAAGCGAATGATTCGGTCAAGCGCATCAAGGCCCTGCAGCGCAAACTCGATCAGGCGGCAGCATGAGTCAAGTTGATCGCCTGTTCGCCGATGATGCGCCGAACTACGCGAGCGCGACGTTTCCGCAGCAGCGCCCATTCCAGCTCTCAGCACACGAAGCACTGCGCGAGGGGTTCAGAGCAGGTCACAAGAATCAGATGCTCATGGCCCCGACCGGCGCGGGGAAGACCTACCTTGGAATTCGGGTAGCTCATGAGGCACTGGTTAAGGGCAAAAAGGCTATCTTCCTGTGCGATCGATCGGCCCTGATCAACCAGACCAGCGCAACAGCTGACGGTTACGGGTTGGCCGCACACGGCATCGTGCAGGCGAATCACTGGAGGCGGAACAAGGATTTGCCGTTTCAGATCGCCAGCGTGCAAACCCTGGCCCGCCGCGACTTCTGGCCAGGCGCAGACGTCATCATCGTCGACGAGGCGCACACACAGCACAAAGCATGGACCGAGTACGTCATGCAAACAAAGGCAGCAGTTATCGGGCTGTCGGCTACTCCGTTTTCGCCTGGCTTGGGCAAGATATTTACCAATTTGGTGAACGCCACCACCATGCACGACCTGACCGATTCCGGTGTTCTGGTCCCCATGCGGATATTTAGCTGCACCAAGGCCGACATGCGCGATGCAGCGACATCCGGCGGTGAGTGGACAGATGGCGCAGCGGAAGAGCGGGGCATGGCCATCGTGGGCGATGTCGTCAGCGAGTGGGCCAAATACAGCAGCGACCGCAAGACAATCGTGTTTGGCGCCACCATCAAGCACTGCGAAGAAATCTGCCGTCAGTTCATCAATGCCGGCGTGATGGCTGCGGTGTTTACCAGCGACACGGTCGAGGCCGAGCGCGAAATGTTGCTCAAGGAATACCGCAAGCGCGATTCCACTTTGCGCGTGCTGATCAGCGTCGAGGCCCTGGCCAAGGGGTTTGACGTACCAGACGTCGGCTGCGTGGTCGACTGCCGGCCACTGCGCAAGAGTCTGTCGACCGCCATTCAGATGTGGGGCCGCGGCCTGCGCTCGTCGCCCGACACCGGAAAATTCGACTGCCATCTGTTGGACCATAGCGGCAACATCATCCGGTTTCTTGAGGACTACGAGAACATTTTCTACAACGGCCTGGACGCCCTTGACATGGGCGAAAAGCTGGACAAGGCGATTCGCCGAGACGAGGACAAGGACGAGGCGAAAGGGTGCCCGTCATGTGGTTACAAGCCCTTTGCCAAGCGCTGCATGGCATGCGGGTTTGAGCGCCAGTCTGCCGCATTGGTCGAGCATGAGCCCGGCGAGATGCGCGAGGTCATGATGGGCAAGAAGAAGTTGGCCGACGACCACCGGCATTTGTGGGAACAGGTTTGCTCATATGCCCGCGCGCACAGCGTTCCGGAAAAGCAAGCTGGCCGGGCATGGCACCTGTACCAGAAGATCGTCGGCACCACGCCTCCGAAGGGCTGGCGCTTTGATGACACGCCCAACGCGGTGATCACGCGCAACGTGCAGAACAAGATTCTGTCGCTCAACATGGCATACAAGAAGGCGACGGCCAAGGCATGAGCTTTTTTCTCTTCGCCCGAGCCCACGGCCTTGAGGTCGGCGATCTTGTTCCCAGCGACAGGATCAAGCGCTGCGCCACACATGAGCATGCGCGCAAAAAAAACGGTGCGTATTTGTGGGACGGAACCAGGGGGTGGGTTTTCGATTGGGCAGGCGAAGCCAAAACGCATTGGTACGAAGACCCGAGCGCAAAGCCCTGGACCGACGCAGAAAAACGCGCCTGGGCCATGCGCCGACAAACCGAGTTGCAAGGGCGCGAACGTGCCTACGAGAACACCGCACTACGCGCTGATGTGATGCTGCGCAGCGCTACACCAGGGCCGCACAACTATTTCGCCCTCAAAGGCTTTCCTGACGAGCGCGGATTTGTCGGCGGCGATGGTGAGTTGTTGATTCCGATGCGCAGTTTGGGCGGTGAACTGCAGGGCCTGCAAGTTATCCGCTGGATCGAGTCTGATCGCCTTTACGAGAAAAAAATGCTTCACGGCATGCGCGCCAAGGGCGGCGTGTTTCGTCTGGGCCACCAGGGCGCGTCAGAGACGATTTTGGTCGAGGGCTATGCCACAGGGTTGTCCGTGCGCGCAGCGCTGCGCAGCGTTGGATTGCGGGCCGCTGTGCTGGTTTGTTTTAGCGCCGGGAATCTGGTGCATGTCGCGCCACAAGTCAAAGGGCGGTGTTTCGTGTTTGCCGACAACGATGCATCAAAGGCCGGCGAGGATGCGGCGACCAAGACAGGCATGGCGTATTGCATGAGTGATGTCGAGGGCGAGGACGCCAACGACATACACCAGCGCGCCGGCTTGATGGCGGTGGCAGCGAAGTTGATGGCAGTGCGCCGACAGGAGGTGTTGGCCGCGTGATGGCCCGCCTTGCAACAGGCGCTAAACAGGGCAAGGGGAAATGGAAAGGTTGAGCATTTCGAGCAAGTTTTCAACCTTTCTTTTTTCTTTCCTTTTCGAGTTTTCCTGAATGGACAGGGTGCCTTTCACGTCGTGGGGGTAGGGGGGGTTTTCCCGGTTTCGGTTTCCTTTTTCTTTCGGGGTGGCAAGGGGAAAGGCAGGAGGAAGGAGGGAAGGAGGGAAGAGATGCAGGACTGGAGCGAGTTGGAGGCAAAGAGGTTTACCCGGCGCGTGGACGCGATGCACCAGGCCGGATTGTGGCAAGACGACAAGGGGCAGTGGCATGAAGGAATCAGCAATCAGGAATCAGAGTACGCAGCCGAGAGGTTGCTGCGGCGCGACCGTGACCCGAGCGATGACCGGCGCGTGTGCTTTGAATGTGGAAATCTCAACGGGCGCAAGTGCAAGGCGATGCGGTTCGAGCCGGTGCGGATCGTGCTCTGGCGCTGCGACAGGTTTGAACTGAAGGTGGTGAAGAAATGATCGTGAAGTTGCCCTTCCCCGATCCATGCCTGTTCCCGAACGCCAAGGCAGGCCGGTCCTATCGCACATCGATTAGCGCCAAAACCAAACTGCGCGATGACTCGTTCTACCTGACGCGCCAGGCCATGGGCAGCTGGACTGCGCCAGAGGGCGATATACCGCTGTCGCTGGTGTTCGTGACGCCTACCCGCCACAAGCGCGATTGGGATGGCATGGCGGGGGCTTTCAAGGCCGCGCAAGACGGGATGGCGAGGGCATTGGGCATTGATGACTCAAGGTTCAAGCCCGTGCTGGTGGATTGGGTGGAGGGGGCAAAGCCTGGGTCAGTCATTGCCGCCGTTGGTGTGCAGATCGTGTCGCACAAGGAGGTTGCATGACACGTGCACAACTAGACGCCATGCAAGCGGCGGCGATGCGGCGGATAGTGGAGCAGATCAACCGCATGTGCGCGCAGCAGTGGCGCCGGCATTGTGAAAAGTTTTCTAGAGAGCGTTTTGTACATTAATTAAAGGACCATTGAAATGCGATTCCAACTTGAGAACATTACGCCTACGCAGGCGTCGTTTTTGCTTCAAGGCAACTTGGACAACCGCCGCTTGCGTCGGCACTGGGTAAATGCGCTGGCCGGAAGAATGACGCGCGGCGAATGGCAAAAAACGCACCAGGGAATAGCTATCGATAGTAGCGGACGTGTCAATGACGGGCAACACCGGCTCGCTGCAATCGTGCAAAGCGGCAAGACGATAGCGATGATGGTGGCGTATGGCGTGTCGTCCGATACGTTTGGCGTAGTCGATGACGGTATGAAGCGGACCCTTGAAGACCACACTGGGGAGAAAAATGTAATTATTGGCCCGTCGGCATATCTTGCGCGCATAGCCTACGGTGCGGCGGCGAGCGCCAAACAGGTTGGTGATATTCATGCGTTCGCCAAAAAGTACGCTTACGTGCTGAACGATGCTTGCGGGACCACCCGGCGCGTCGTTACAACAAATCCTGTCCGAGCCGCAGCAATCCTGCAGATGGCCAAAGGGGCGGACGTTGCGTATGTGACGTCTATATATCGGATGGTTGCCCTGTCTGACACGGTGAACCCGTCGATGCCACCGGTCGCGCACGCCTTTATTCGGACCTTGGCACTCAGGGATTCCGGGGAGGGCCGCAAAGAGCGCAGCGGTTACGGGATTTTTGTCCGGTCCTTGGTTTTGTTTGACAAGAGCAAACGCAATTTGTCGAGGACGGTCGTCAAGGACCCCATTGCTCACATCGCAGATGCCCGCAAAGCAATCATCGCGCTGGCAGGCGGTATCTGAGTTTATGACCATCACCCACCACCAGATCAATCGCAGCGCGGGCCAGCACTTGCGGGCCATGCGCAAAGCCTGGAGGGCGGCATGAGCGAATGGATCAACAAATGCCATTTCGGCGACGTGCGTGATGTGCTGCGCCAGATGATCGACGCTGGTGTCAAGGTCAATTGCATCGTGACCAGCCCGCCGTATTGGGGCCTGCGCTCGTACTTGCCTGCCGATCACCCGGACAAGGCGCGCGAGATCGGCAGCGAGCCAACCCTGCGCGAGTTCATTTCCACGATGACCGACGTGTTCATGCTGGCGCGTGAGGTGCTGGCCGACGACGGTACGTGCTGGATCAACATGGGCGACAGCTATGCGGCGAACGGCGGGGCGCATGGCGGCAGGCAAGACAACCAATCTGGCGTTGGCGGGAGACGAATGTATGATGCGGGTGGGGGTGACCAAGCACCGAGGCGCGCTCCAAGCGGCCTGAAGCCCAAAGATCTGGTCGGCCAGCCATGGCGTCTTGCCTTCGCGCTGCAGGATGCTGGCTGGTACTTGCGCCAGGACATCATTTGGTCGAAACCCAGCCCGATGCCCGAGTCGGTGCGCGACCGCTGCACCAAGGCGCACGAATACCTGTTTCTGATGACGAAATCAGAGAGGTACTGGTGGGACTTCGAAGCTATGCAGGAGCCGGTCAACGGCGGCGCCAATCCGAGACGTGCCAATCCAGAAGCAGCAGGCACGAAGCGGCCAGGGTTTGGGCATGGGTACGACGAAGTCGCCAAGCCGCGCTACAAGACCCCGGACGGATGGGATACGCGAACCGGCCAGGGTGGTCACGGGTCATTCCACGCCGAAGGCCGCGAGAAAGGTCGAGTGCCCGGCAACGTCAACCCTCCAAAAGGCCAAGCCGCATACGAGGCGGGCGATGACCTGACAGGGCCGGGCTATGTGGCGCCGGGCCAAGCGCCGAACACTGGAAACCGTAAGGAGTTGCGCTCGGACATTGAGAGCCGCCACCGCAGCCAGATCAAGGGCGGGCAGAGCATGCAGGCTGAGCCTGACGGCATGCGCAACCGCCGCAGCGTTTGGACCGTGCCGACCGCACCCTACAGCGGCGCGCACTTTGCCACGTTCCCCCCTGCTCTGATCGAGCCCTGCATTCTGGCTGGTTGCCCTGCTGGCGGCGTGGTGCTGGACATCTTTATTGGTTCTGGCACGACCGGGGCCGTTGCCAAGCGCCTGGGCCGCAACTGGATCGGCATCGACATCGACGAGCGCAACGCAGCCCTGCAGCGGGACCGCATATCGCCGCAGGAATCGTTTGTTCTGGAGGCCGCATGACCGAGCGCATCACCCTGCGCCTGGAGAACCCGGTGCAAGCCCTGGCCGACATGCGCAGGGCCTGGGAGTGGGCGAAGGAACTGCTGGCTGCTGGCTACCGCGTCGTCGTGACGTTTCGCAAAGACACCCGCAGCCTGAAGCAAAACCAGATCATGTGGTCCTGCCTCACGGACCTGAGCAAACAAGTCACATGGTTCGGCAAAAAGCTCAAGCCAACTGGCTGGAAAGATTTTGTGACAGGCCACTTAAACGGGCAGGAACTGCACCCGAATATGGACGGCACCGGTTTCATCAGCATCAATCGCGGCGACAGCACCAGCGACATGACGACCAAGGAGATGACAGCCGTGATCGACCTGTGCCATTGCTTCGGGACAGAGCAGGGAGTGGTCTGGTCCAAGACGTCGCTCGGTCGGCAGATCGACCCTGAGACCGGGGAGATTACGCAATGACGACGGTCCCGGCCTGCCGACTCAGGCCTGCAAATTGGAGATTTGAACATGCGAACAATTGACGACCACAAGGTCAACGCGGCGAACGACACACTGACGGTAACGGCAGTCGACGAGCCTGGTGCAGGCGGCGCACACCATCACTATGCGATTGACTGCGCGACAAATGACGACGCCGCCGCCGATATCAAATTCCAGAACGGCCCAATTGCCGAGGTTGGTGTCAACGGACTCACGCACGAGGTATTGCTGGCCATCATCGCCGACCGGCTGCGCAGCTTCCAAAAAGGGCCGTATGCCTGCAAGGCGAACGCTTGCGCTCTGACTCACATCGAAGAAGCACAGCACTGGCTGCAGCAGCGGACTATCGAACGCATGCGCCGTGGTGTCGAAGGCACGCACGCAGTCTGATCATGAATGACTGGCTCCAAATGATCGAGGACTGCGAGGCGCGCGAGTCTCGCTTGTCCGACTGGGACGGCACATTCCTCGACTCCATCAAGGCACGCTTGGATGCAGGCAATTCGCTGACGCCTCTGCAGGCTGAAAAGCTCGATCAAATCTGGGAGCGGGTAACCGCGAAGGGATAACCATGCTACGACGCACCTCATTTGCTCGCCCGGCCTACGTGCGGCCACCGCCGTCCCCGATGCGCCGCCTGGAGCGCCCGGTGAGCGTGTGGCGGGCGACGGATGACGTGGCGGTAACGATGCCCAAAGAAAACGTGCGGCAACACGCCGGCTACATGGATCTGGTGCGGGCCATGCCGTGCATGCACTGCGGGCAGGCGCCACGGTCGCAGTTCTGCCACTCGGACCAGGGCAAGGGCATGGGCATTAAAACCGATTGCCGAAGGGGCTGGCCTGGGTGCGCGCGTTGCCATGATTTTGTGGGCAGCACTGGGGCGCTTGGACGATACGAGCGCCGCCTGCTGGAGGACGAGTACGCAGCCAGGACGCGGGCAGCGATCGTTTCCGAGGGGCTGTGGCCCGGATCACTGCCGATGTGGGAGGCCGCATGACAACCCCAGTCCTATACCTACACGACAAGCCCGTGGTCACCAAACTGCACCGTCAGATCGCGGAGTTGCTGGACGAGCAAGCACGATTGGCCAGCGTCGTCGTCGCGCGCAATCTTGAGATAGCGGATCTCAAGCAGAAAATCCAAAAACTGGAGAGGGAGCGCCATGGCGTTTGAAGAAGTCATCATTGGGAACGCCCGTCTGATTCACGGCGACTGCCGCGAGGTGCTGCCGCTGCTGCCGAAAGACGCGGCCATCGTTAGCGACCCGCCCTATGGAATTGGGTACGTTCGCGGGACCGGCGGCGGCGCAGGCGCTCACGCTGCCGGGCGCAACGCTACGCGCAATGGCGAGGCGATTTTCGGCGACGACGCACCCTTTGACCCGACACCGCTGCTGGCCTTTGACCCGGTGATTGTCTTTGGCGCCGACCACTACGCGCAGCGCTTGCCGCGCGGGCGTTGGCTGGCATGGGACAAGCTGGACGGAAAAGAGCCGTGGGACACATTTTCGGATGTTGAATTTGCTTGGATGAACTCGCCAGGCGCGGCGCGGATTTTCAGGCTTGTGTGGAAGGGGTTGTGCCAAGGCGCGGGGAAGGACAAGGGCACCAAGCGCACGCACCCGACACAGAAGCCTGTGGCCCTGATGGAGTGGTGCATTGTTCAAGCTGGGCGGCCTGCGCTGGTGGCCGACCCCTACATGGGCACAGGCGCTACAGGAGTAGCGGCGATGAACCTCGGTCTGCGCTTCATCGGCGTGGAGATTCATCGCCCGTACTTCGACATCGCAGTCGAGCGCATCAGCCGCGCCCAGGCACAGGGCACGCTACTGCTGCCCGAGGAAGCGCCCCAGCCTGTGCAGGCGGGGCTGTTGTGAAAACCAACCAAAAACTGGAGGGGCAAACGCATGATGCAAACAATCAAGTCAGCACGTAAACGCGGCCCTACGCTGGTGAGCAAGCACCAGGTCCTGCAGGTGATCGTAGACCGGTTTTGCAGCAGTCCGGTGCAGTATTCGACCCGCCAGCAGATTGCGGACGAACTGTGCGTGCCTCTGGCTGTGATCGACGACCAGGTCGACCGGCTCAAAGCTGATGGGTCGATCACGACCACCTTCAACGGGCATTTTTTCCCGGCGAATATTCGAGCGGACAGGCCGATGTCGCTCACGCGCAATCCGGGGCGCGAGTCAATACTGGAGATTGGCGAGACATGCGAGCATCTGTCGCCGGGCGAGATCCGCGAACTCATCCACCTGCTTGGCGGCATCACGCGCAGCGAGGTCAGGTCCGAGATACTGGCGATCAAGCGGGAGCTGGAAGCATGACGCACGAGGAATTGCTGAGCCATATCAAATGGCTGGAGGCCGGCGTCGAAGTGACCACGATTTGTCTGAACGTAGTTACCGACAATTTCGACGCATTCATGGGGCATCACATTGCAGGTACCGTCGACAAGCGAGTCCTGATGCGTGCGCGGGCGACGCTACCGCCACGGTGCGCGAACACTATTGATCGGGGGAATAAATGAAACGCCCAATGGTTTTCACGAATGGCTGCTTTGACATTTTTCACGCCGGGCATGTCGACTACCTGGAGCGCGCACGGGCGATGGGGGAGTGCCTTGTGGTGGGCATCAACTCTGATTCGAGCGTGCGCAAGCTCAAAGGCGCGACCCGACCGATAAACCGCTTGGCCGACCGCATTCGGGTACTGGAGGCCCTGCGCTGCGTGGATGTGGTGATCCCGTTCTCTGAGGCGACGCCGCTGGCTCTGATCATCCAGATCAATCCCCAAGTTTTGGTCAAGGGAGGCGACTATCGGGTCGAGGACATCGTCGGCTACAGGGAGGTCACAGCGCGCGGCGGAATAGTGCTCACGATCCCGTTCACGCGCGGCGTGTCAACGACAAAACTGATTGAGAGGATGAGAACATGAGTCACACACTGGAAGCATTCCAAAACAGGCAGGAATGGTGGTGCAAGGCCACCGGACTTCAGAAGTCCAATGCACTTTCAACGTCCGTTCTGAGGTGGATGATCGATTGGCGTTACCCGGACGGGTTTGATCACACGGGCATTTATTACTGGCCGCGCAAAAGGTTGCACATAATGATCACGGAGCCATATCACTCGACCGAAAAAGCGCTTCATGGTCTGCAGGCAATGGCCAAAGAAAGAAATGGCACCTACTCGTTCAGTATTGGACGGGAATCAACTGGTCTTTGGTCCCCTGGTAATTGCGTATCGCTGCTGGTCGCGTGTGATTCTGCCGGTCAGGCTCTGGATGCGTTCGCGATGTTGTTGCCAGCGGTGGGAGAGCAAACAGAGCCATGAAGCCCGCACTTTTCCTGGACCGCGACGGCGTGATCAACGACAACGGCAGCTTCGTCCACAAGATCGAGAATTTCGTTTTCATGCCCGGCATATTCGGCGTGTGCCGCAGGTACCAGGACATGGGCCACCTGATATTCGTGGTCACCAACCAGGCCGGGATCAGCCACGGGTATTTCAGCGAAACGGATTTCCAAGTCTTAACGGCATGGATGGTCGACCAATTCGCAGCCCGGGACGTGAGGATCACCAAGGTCTACCACTGCCCGGACTACGACCCGCTCATGCGCAAGCCCGCGCCCGGCATGATCCTGCAAGCGGCCAGAGAGTACGGCATCGACCTGGCGCGATCAACGCTGATCGGGGACCGGGACACAGACATCGAAGCCGGGCGCGCGGCTGGAGTCGGGACGCTGATACTTGTGCCGCAAACTAATTTGTAACCGTACACAAAATAGTCGTTGACTGCTGTTATTGCATGCCGTACATTAATCACATGGGCAGGCAATAACGCAGGTCCAACACCTGGAGAATGAAATGAACATTACCCTCAAACAAGCTATCGAGCTGATCGCGGTGAGGTCTGACCCGCTTACAGCCGCTGTTGTCGCGGTCTGCGGGCCGCTAGCGTATGTCGATCCAGCATTGGTGCTCACTCAAGCGCATGCCGATGCCATTGCGGCGCACATCAATGCGCAAGACACGGCAACCGACCCCGAGGCTGCGAGTTTACTCGGCGTCCCGGCACACGAATTGACTTTGCAAGCCGAACGGAACCGCCAGGCCGCAGTCGGCCATGGTATCGACCTGTTCCGCCTGGCCGGACTCAGTACGCCGAGGTGCTGGATTGATGCCTAGACCCCCACCACCACCACAGGAGAATGAAATGACCAAATTCGTAGTTACATCGGTCTCCGCCTTCAAAGCGGAGTATTTCACCGGCGGGGTACAGGCGTTTGACGCCACCATTCACACAACTTGCGGGGATATCGAAGTCACCAGGCTGGGCAACCCGGGCCGGCATGACACGCCCGAGGAATGGGCCAAGTGGAAGTTTCCCGTAGGAAGCTCCGTCGACTACCTGGCACAAGCGCAAGGCATTCGCCGGGTAGCCGAGGCATGAACACCACCCCCGCCAAACGCCCCCAAGGGCGCCCAGCACTTCCCTTAGGCGAGGGCAAGACAGCCCGCATGGAGCTGCGAGTGAGCCCAGCCACGCGGTATCACGCGCACCGGGCAGCCAAGGAAGCCGGCCAAAGCGTATCGCAGCTTTTCACAGCACTACTTGCGGGAGCAGGACATGATGAAACTCGATAGCCTCATCATTCCTGCCGGCTACACGGTCGAGCAAGCCCTCCGCAAGGTCATGCATGATGATTGGCGCAGTAGGCAGGAAGTGCGCAGTCTCACCAACGACTCGATTGCGTATGAGGTAACACTTATTTTCAAGTTCGGCGTGACCATGGGCCTAGCCCGCGAAGTGCTTGACACGATCGAGTCAGAAGAAGCCGCAGCGAGGGGGAAGCGCACAGACAGCGCCACAGCGCCCGCAAAGATCGGGCCTGCGCAACCGTGCCGTTACCCAGCATGCGTTGATGACGGACCAGACGGGAAATGCTCGGATTGGCTCGCGGGCGACTGTAAGGGCCCAGGCTATACCCGCCCCTGACCTACAGAAGAGCACAGAGGACAACAGAGGATGCCCGCCACAGTGCGGGCTTTTTAACGCCCGTTGCCCCCGGCATCAGTCGCCAAACTGCAATGCACATTGCAATATCGGCGCATATGACCGCACCAAAGGCCAAAAAGAAGGCCAAAACACCATCCCGCAAGGCCTCAATAGACCGTGTAGGTCCATTTGTTGAAGCGTACTTGCAAAACGGGTTGAATGCCACGAAAGCCGCCGTGGCTGCGGGTTTCAGCCCCAAAGGCGCAGGCGTTACGGGCAGCAGGATGCTCAGAAAAGCTAACGTCCTTGCACTTTTGGCTAATAGACAGGCAGAACTGCAGGAAAAGGCCGAACTCAACACCGAGCGAATTCTGAAGAATTTGTCCCAGACGCTCTATTTCGACCCGCGCAAACTCTACAACGCTGACGGGTCGCTCAAGCAGGTTACCGAGCTGGATGACGATACCGCGATGGCCCTGTCCGGCTTCGAGGTTGTCGAGTCATCGGTCGGCAGGGGCAAGAACGCACAAATAATTACGACCAAGAAATACAAGTGGCTGGACAAGAACCAAGCCCGCGACCAGGCCCACAAGATACGCGGCCACTACGAAGCGCACAACGTCCAGCCCAACGCAGCCATGGCAGCCGCCGTCGACAAGATGGCCGGTATCGAAGCCGTCAAAGCAAAATTCGCCAAGGTCCTGGGCAAAGCATGATCCCCGACTTCTCAGGCATTCGTGTGCTGGTGGTGGGCGATGTGATGCTCGATCGGTACTGGCACGGCGACGTGACTCGGATCAGCCAAGAAGCGCCAGTGCCCGTGGTGGCGGTCACCCGGGTAGAGGAACGGGCCGGCGGCGCAGCGAACGTGGCGCTCAACTGCGCGGCCCTAGGCGCCAGGGTGGACCTCGTGTCGGTTGTTGGCAATGACCGCGATGGCAGTTGGCTCGCCGACGCCGCATTGGCCGGCGGCGTTCACAAGATCGCCTTGATATCCGACTCCGTCATGTGGACGACCGTCAAACTGCGAGTGATCGGCCAGCGCCAGCAGATGATCCGGCTGGACTTCGAGGGGTCGCCATGCCAAGAATCACTAGAACGCATGGACCACGCATTTCAGGCCATGGTGCTCGGTTGCGACATCGTGATCGCATCGGACTATGGCAAGGGCGCGCTGCGCTACGTGCAAGACCTGATCCAGATGGCCAAGGCAGCAGGAAAGCCGGTTTTCGTTGACCCAAAAGGCGGCGACTGGGCTAAGTACGCCGGCGCCACCATGGTCAAGCCCAACGCTCAAGAGTACGCATCCCTGCGCGACATGCGCGACCTCAACCAGATCGGCGCGATGTTGCTGACCAAAGGCGCAGGCGGCATGACGCTTGAGCTCAACAGCGGCGACATGCACCACCAGGCAGCATACACACGCGACGTGGCCGACGTGACGGGCGCTGGCGACACGGTTATGGCTGTCGTGGCCTGCATGCGCGCAGCTGGGAGGCCATGGCCCGAGGCGATGGACCTGGCAAGCAAAGCCGCCGGCATAGTCGTTGGTCGCCTGGGCACTGCGGCGATCACCCGGCAGGAGTTGCTCGATGCTTGATATCGTCGACAAAGCCCTGGACGAGGCCCACGGCGCATTGCAGATACTGCGCGCCGACTCCGCGATGCTTGCGATGATCAGCATGGCCGGCGGGGACCTGGGGCATGCACTCAAGGCAGGCAAACGGGTTTTCTCGTGCGGCAATGGTGGCTCGATGTCAGATGCGATGCACTTCGCCGAGGAACTGAGCGGTCGATTCCGGGGCGATCGCCGGGCCCTGCCTGCCACCGCTATCAGCGATGTCGGGCACCTGACGTGCGTGGCCAACGACTTCGGGTACGACCAGGTGTTCTCGCGCTACCTCGAGGCCCACGGGCGCGGCGGTGACTACCTGCTGGCGATCAGCACATCCGGGCGCAGCGAGTCGGTGATCATGGCCGCCACCGCAGCCCGCGCGCAGGGCATGCGTGTCATCGCGCTCACCGGCAACCGCTGGGGCGACCTGGGCAAACTGGCCGACTATCACATATGCACCGAGGGCGGGCGCTATGCTGACCGGGCGCAGGAACTGCACATCAAGGTCATCCACATCTTGATCGAGATCGTCGAGCGGGTTGTGTTCGGGACCGGTCAATGATCCGTGACGACCTCGACCAGCTCGCGCCCTCTTTGCAGGCGGCAGAGTTCGAGCAAGTCGCTGATCTGTGGGGGATCGTCGAGTCAGACTACGGCGACGCGGGCCGGGCGTGGCTTGGTCGAAATGATCGGTACTACCTGCTCACAAGGCTTCTGCACCGGCTCGATGCGGTACATCCGTGGCTGTACGCGCGCTGCCGCGAGGTCGAGGCGGACCCGGATGGCTACCTGGACCTGTGGGCACGCGAGCACTACAAGTCGACCCTCATTACTTTCGCTGGCATCGTGCAGGAAATCATCCGAGACCCCGAGATCACGATCGGCATCTTCAGTCACACGAAGCCCGGCGCCCGAAAATTCATGTTGCAGCTCAAGCAGGAACTTGAAGACAACAAGGAGTTGCAGGCAACATACCCAACCATTTTCTGGTCTGACCCGAAGAAGCAGGCATCGAAGTGGTCCGAGGAAAAGGGCCTGACAGTCCAGCGCACCAGCAACCCCAAGGAGGCAACCGTCGAGGCGCATGGCCTGGTGGACGGGCAGCCCACCGGCGCGCACTTCCGGCTGCGTGTGTATGACGACGTTGTGACGCTGGAGTCAGTCAATACACCCGAACAGGTGGCAAAGACGACCAAGGCGTGGGAGCTATCAGACAACCTGGGTGCACGCGGCGAGAACGGCAGGCTTCGGGCATGGCACGTCGGCACCCGGTACTCGTTTGCCGACACCTACGCCGACATCATTGAGCGCGATGCCTTGAAGGTGCGCGTCTACCCAGCAACCGACAACGGCCTGGCCGACGGCGACCCGGTGTTCATGACCGCCGGCGCGTGGGCCGAAAAGAAGATCAAGCAGGGGCCGTCGACCATTGCATGCCAGATGCTGCTCAATCCGGCAGCTGGCAACGAGGCGATGTTCCGCAAGGAGTGGTTGCAGTTCAGCGACATCAGGCCGGCCACGCTCAACGTGTACATCATGGTCGACCCGGCGCACAGCAAGAAGAAGGGCAGCGACAACACGGCTATGGCAGTCATCGGCGTGGACGCTGGCAGCAACAAGTACCTGCTGGACGGCTACCGCCACAAGATGGGTCTGAAAGAGCGGTGGGAAGCCCTGTACGGCCTGGTCAAGCTGTGGCGCAACGTGCCCGGCGTGCAAATGGTCAAGGCCGGCTACGAGCGGTACGGCATGCAGGCCGACCTCGAGTATTTCGAGGAAAAGATGCTGGCCGCCAACGACTCATTCCAGATCCACGAACTGAACTGGACCAGCGATGGCAATCAGGCCAAGGACGACCGCGTGCAGCGCCTGCAGCCCGACTTTGCCGCCAAGAAGTTCTTCCTGCCCATGCTGTGCCAGCGCAAGGTGCCGCTGCTCGACAAGCAGGGCGATGCGGTGATGGACGTCGACGGTCAGCCGATGACGACCTCTGAGTCCTACGAGACCAGCAACCAAAAGAAGATGCGCGACCAAGGCCAGGCCTTTCGGATCTTCACGCCAGCCAGGCGCAGGGATCACGAGGGCAACGTGTATTCGCTCAACAAGGGCTTCTTGGAAGAGTACCTGACCTACCCTTTTTCGGCCAAGAAAGACCTGATCGACGCAACGTCGCGGCTGTATGACATGGAGCCATTGCCCCCGGTAATCGTTGACGAACGCATGCTCGAACCCGAAACTTTTGCCGATTGAGGACCAACCATGCCAACACCTGCCCTGAAGCCCCATGAAATCGTTCGCACCAGTGAGCGCCTGTGGTCTGCCGAGGTCGGCATTGCCGAGGCCGATTCCGTGGTGCAGCCGTACCCAACGGCCTACCGATTCAGCTCTGGCCGCGAGTACATCGAGAAGGTGCCTGCATATGCAAGACCTCCCGAGTGATCCGCGCTACGACGAACTGCCCGAGCCGTGCAAGGCGATCGTGACGCCCGGGGAGTGGGCTTGGCTCAGTGACTCCGAGAAGATCAGATTTGTGCAGACCCAAACAGAGCCAGACGCAGAACCATGACCCAAGAAATCGTCACCGACAACCCGCAAGGCGCCGCCAACGACATCGTCATGTCCAAGGAGATGGCTGAGGCACTGCATGGCGCATACCCAGGCCATATGTGGGCGGTCGCCTGCGACGGTGAGATTGGATTTGCCGACGTGCGCAACCTGGCGTTGTCCGGTAACTGGGGGTTCAGGATCAAGCTCACCGAGATCTACAGCGGGTCTGACTTCAAGCGCCGAGTGGTGATGGCCGGCGGCGAGATGCTTGAGCGCTATCGCATGCGCAGAGGCAGATTCAACGCCGCCGAGTACAGCGACATCCCGGTTGACAGCGCCGGGTATCTGAGGGCCGACAAATGAACGAAACCGCACCCGACAAGTTCCTAACGATGGCGCGTGACGCGTTCACATCGTCCACAACCTACTTTGACTCGTCCATCCGCACGCAGATCGAGGCAGCACTGAGGCAGTTCCAAGGTGTGCACCCCACGAACAGCAAGTACCACTCAGACGCATACAAGGCGCGGTCCCGACTGTTCCGGCCCAAGACCCGCGCGACGATCCGAAAGAACGAAGCATCGGCGGCAGAGGCGTTTTTCGCTACATCGGACGTGGTCACGGTCACGCCCGAGGACAGCGACAACCCAAAGAATCGCGCATCGGCACAGGTCAAGCATGCGCTGCTCAATTACCGGCTCAAGAAGAGCATCCCCTGGTTCCTGACCCTGATCGGCGCGTACCAGGACGCACAGACCGTGGGCGTGTGCATATCGCACCAATACTGGCGGTTTGATGCCAAGCGCAAGATCGACAAGCCCTGCATCGACCTGATACCGACCGAGAACTTTCGCATCCACCCCGGAGCGAAGTGGGACGACCCGATCGGCTCGAGCGCATACGTGATCCACATGCTCCCGATGATGGTGATGGACGTGCGAAAGCGCATGACCAACGAGGACCCAACGACCGGGCAGCCCCGGTGGAAGACGCTGGCCGACTCCGAAATCCTGGCAGCGCAGAACAGCTACTCGGACAGCACACGCCAGACGCGCGAGCGCAACCGGCAGGACAGCACAGAGCAGCGATCAGCCATCAACGAGTTTGCAACCGTGTGGGTGCATCGCAACATCATGGAAATCGACGGCGTCGACATGATCTGGTACACGCTGGGCACTATGTCGACGCTCAGTCAGCCGGTACCGCTGGAGTCGCACTACTGGCACGGTCGGCGCCCCTACGTCATGGGGTTGTGCATCTTGGAGACACACAAGCTGTACCCGGACGGCATCCCTGGCATCACAAAGGACACCCAGGCCGAGATCAACGAGGTGGCCAACCAGCGCATCGACAACGTCAAGTTTGCGATGAACAAGCGCTACTTCGTGCAGCGCGGCAGGCAGGTCGACATCCGCAGCCTGACACGAAATGTGCCCTCCAGCGTGACGATGATGAACGACCCCGAGAAGGACGTGAAGGTGCTCGACACGCCCGACGTCACCAGTTCGGCCTACTCCGAGCAGGACCGGCTCAATCTTGATTTTGACGATGTCGCCGGCGCGTTCTCGCAGTCCTCGGTGCAGTCCAACCGCAATCTCAATGAGACCGTGGGCGGCATGCAGATGATGAACAGCGCCACCAACCAAGTCGGTGCCTACCAGCTGCGCGCGTTCGTGGAGACATGGGTCGAGCCCGTTTTGCACCAACTACTGCTGCTGGAGGGAAAGTACGAGACCGATGAGGCGATCATCCGCCTGGCCAGCAAAGCGGCAAAACTGGAGCGAGACTTCGCCATGGAGGCGGCAAACGAGGGGTTCATCGACGAGTTGCTTGAGATGGACATCACGCTCAATGTCAACGTGGGCACCGGGTCAACCAACCCGCTGGACCAGGTCAAAACGTTCCTGGAGGCGATGCGATCGCTCAAGGACCTGCTGGCCGACGGTGTGCTGGAGCGCTTCGGGCTGGATGTGTCAGAGGTGATCAAGGAACTGTTCGGCAAGCTGGGCTACCGCGACGGCGACCGGTTCTTCGACACCGAGACAGAGGACCCGAGCCTGACAAACGCCAAGGCCACGATCACAGAACTGCAAAAGCAACTGGAGCAAAAGGTGAGCCCGGAGATGGTGGCAGCGCAGGTGCGCAAACTCGACGCGGAGATCGAGACATTGGCCGCCAAGACCAAGGACACGATCTCGTCGGCGTTCAAGAAGAACGTCGAGGCCATGTTTGCGTCCGGTCAATTCGCACAGATGCTGGCAAGCGTTCCCCAGATCGCGCCAGTGGCAGACGCCATTGTCATGGCCGGCGGCTACCAGGCGCCCACGCCAGCGGGCATCGATCCCAACTTCCCAGCCATCGAGGCACCGGCGCCCGGCCTGACGCAAAACAGCGTGAAGGACCCGCGTACCGGTGTCGAGTTCATGCCCGGCGGTGCGGTGGCGGGCGACACAACGCCGCTGACGCCCATGGCCCCGATTGCCCCTGCGTCGGGCGTTGAAGGTGCCAACCAGGGCATCGAAACCGTGCGGGCCGACTCATGAGCGAAGAGAGCGAGTTGGCCGAGGTCAGGGCGCGTGTGTCGTTCGGTCTCGATGTGCAGCAATTCATGGGCGGATCTATCGGCAGGCACCTTGCCGGTAGGGCCAACAACGACATTGAGTCGGCCAAGGACGCGCTGCTGACCGTGGATCCGGAGGACGCCCGGGCCGTGCGCCAACACCAGAACCAGGGCGCAGTCGCTGCGATGTTCCTGCAGTGGCTGGGCGAGGCGGTGACGGCGGGCGAGCAGGCAGAGGCCGAATGGATGGCCCGCGAGGGATGATTTTTCAACCAGGAGTAGATGACATGGCAACCACCGAGAAGACCGACGACACCCAAACCACGGGCGCACCTGATGACCAGGCCGCCGAGCAGAAGATCTCCCCGCGCATGGCCGCGATGGACGCCATCCGCGTCAAGCGCGACGACGATGAGGGCGCAGACGAAGACGTCGAGCAAATCGAGCAGCCGGTAGCCAAGCCGCGAAAGGCCGTAGTCGATGAGGACGATGAGGTGCAAGCGCAGCTGGAGGACGAGCCGCAGCTGCTTGAGCATCCCGACAAGGTGCGCGTCAAGGTCAAGGTGGACGGAGTCGAGTCCGAGGTGACGGTGGCCGAGGCCATACGCAACTATCAAAAGCAGGTAGCCGCCGACCGGCGCCTGGCCGAGGCAAACCAAATACTTGCGCAGGCACGCGCTTTGCCCCCGGCGAAGGTAGACAACACGCAAGGCGGTGAGGACACTGCCCAGCAACCGGACCCAAACGGGGACGGCTTGAGTGCGAAGACCTTCATCGCATCCCTGTTTGAGGGAGATGAAGAGAAGGCGATAGCTGCACTGCAGAAGTTCGTAGGCGAGGGGCGGAGCAAGTCTCCCACCCTGGACCTCGATCAGATTGCGGATCAGTTGACGCCAGTGCTCAGGCAGCGATTAGTTGACGCGAGTGCATTGGAGAAGTTTCAGGACGCTAACCCCGACCTGGCCGACGACCCATACCTCACGGACTTGACGAATCGGCATATCGAGGAAGCGATGGCTGGCGGAACGCCATACCAAGACGCACTCGGGGCCGGCGCGAAAAGGACGCGGGAATGGATGGTCAGTATGGGGATCAAGCCCGCTGCGACTCCGAATCCGACCACATCCCGCAACGAAAAGCTGGAACGCAAGGGGAAGATGGACAACATCAACTCTTTGAACAAGACGGCGACCACGACCCAGGAGCCAGTGCAGACGACGAGCGATGTGCTCGCAGAAATGCGCAAGTCCAGGGGGATGGAAGTCTGAAGCCAACTTTTTTGTGAAGGATTTATCATGCCAGGTCAAATTTGGGTAACGAGCAGCTTGGGCGGGTTCATGTACTCGGACCAGCTCTCGAAGGTATTGCGTTATGCGGTGCAGCCGACGGTGAAATTCCGCCAGTTCGCCGACATCAAGGACGCAGCGGTTCAGGGCAAGGGCAAGGGCGACACATTCCACTGGAACGTGTACAGCGACGTTGCGACTCGTGGCGCGGCACTGGTGGAAACCAACGTCATGCCTGAGACCAACTTCACCATCACGCAAGGCACGATGACGATCACCGAGTACGGCAACTCTGTTCCGTACACCGGAAAGCTTGACGACCTGTCCGAGCATCCGGTCAAGGAGATCATCAACAAGGTTCTGAAGACCGATGCCAAGAAGGCGTTCGACATTGCAGCCTGGACGCAGTTCAATGCGACCAAACTGCGCGCCGTTCCTACTGGCGGCACCAGCACCAATGCAGTGACACTGACGACCGACGGCACGGCAACGCTGACCAACAACGTGGCCATGGGCAAGGAACACGTCAAGGACATCGTTGACAAGATGAAGGAGCGCAACATCCCCCCGTACATGGGTGATGACTACATCTCCATCAGCCACCCGTCGACATTCCGTCCGTTCAAGAACGAACTGGAAACCCTGCACCAGTACACGGACTCTGGTTTTCAGATGATCCTGAACGGTGAAATGGGCCGGTACGAGAACACCCGGTTCGTCGAGCAGACCTCGATCCCCAAGGGCGGCGCGGCCAACTCTGGCTCGTTCGCTCCGTTGACCGATACGGCGGACGCATGGGACAACGCAAAGTCGTCCTGGGCGTTCTGGTTCGGCGCCGATACGGTGGCCGAGGGAATTGCCTGCCCCGAGGAAATGCGAGGCAAGATCCCCTCCGACTTCGGTCGCTCGCGCGGGATCGCCTGGTACTACCTTGGCGGCTTTGGCCTGGTCCACACGGTCGCTGCGCAGTCGCGGATCGTGAAGTGGGACTCGGCGGCTTGACGTGACCCCATTGCCCTTCGGGCCGCGTGCTCGGAGGGCTTCATGACCTACCAATCAAGGAGCCAATCATGGCATACGATGACCCAGATTATTTGGTCCGCCGCGAGGTAGACCGCATCACTATTGCTGGAGCCACTACCGAGGGCGCCAAGTTCCGATCCTTCCAGGCCATGCGGCTGAAAAAGGTCCATGCCGCAGTCATCACTGCTGGCACTGCAACGACTCACGGCTACAACGTGTTCCACGGCACCACGTCGGTCGGCGCGATTGCCTTGAGCACTTCGGCTGCCGGCGTGTCCGCCAGTTCTGCGCTGCTCAATCTCGACATTGCGGCAATGGCGCAGGTGTCCGTCAAGTCGCTGGCCGATGCGACAGGTGTCGGGCACATCGTCTACGAGTACGAAGTCACCAACGACGCGGTTCAGTCGTAACCGGCCAGTTTGGTAAGAGCAGTTGCCACTTGATGCGGAGCGCCTTTTACCGGGTGCTCCGCTTTTTTCATTTTGAAGGAGAGAAATCATGGACGAAAAGAAATCTGGAATGTACAAGCCCTCTGGTGTTATCCAGGGCGACACCAAGCCACTGCCTGACCGTGGCGTGACGACTGGTGTGACCGACACCTACGGCGCGGACCTCAGCGGTGACGCGATCAACCGCCAGGGCGGCGTGGGCAACGCAGCCAAGAGCGACGGCAAGGAAGGCGCATAAGTGGGGGCCGCACTCGAAAAGAGCCGGCCAAGCGGCGAGGGGAAAGTAACGTTTACATCGATGCTCTCGATGGAGGCGATCAACAGTTTGCGCCACTACGCCGGTCGCGCGCCAGAGGGCGCTATCGTTGAGGTCGGTGTCTACCGGGGAGGGTCAGCTTATTTTCTGGCGCAACTCGGTCGCCCACTGTTCCTGTACGACACGTTCGAGGGAATCCCGTACCAAGGGCCACTTGATACGGGAAACCCGGTTGGCAAGTTTGCCGACACCAGCGTTGATGCCGTGCAGGCCTTGATCCCCTCGGCAACGATCATCAAGGGCCTATTCCCGGACTCGCTGATCGACATGCCACCAGTGGGGTTCGTGCATGCCGACGCGGACCAGTACGAGAGTACCAAGGCCATCTTGGATCAGATGCCGCAGCGCATGGTGCGTGGCGGATTCATCCTGTTCGACGACTTTGGTGTGGTCGACTGCGAAGGATGTACTCAGGCAGTCGTGGAGTCTGGGCGCCCGTTCATGATCATCCCAGACACGGGAAAAGCACTGATGGTGATCTGATGACATGGCGCATAGATGACCCCCAGGGCGGCGAGTCGGACAAGATCAAGTACCTGATCGTCCCATACACGCGCGGCAAAGGCATCGATCTGGGCTGCGGCCCGAAGAAGGCCTACCCGCACATGATCGGCGTGGACAGTTGCAAGGACACGGAGCTGTTCGGCATCCAGATGAAGCCCGACGTCGTGTGCGATGACGCGACCAATCTGGACTTCATCGAGGACGGCGACCTCGACTTCATCTTTTCCAGTCACCTTATTGAACATCTAGACAATCCGCTTGATGCGTTGAAAGACTGGTTCAGAACGCTGAAAGTCGGCGGTCACTTGGTCTTGTACTACCCGGATCCAAATGAATATCCGCGCGTAGGAACATATGGATCGAATCCAGATCACAAGGCAGACTACCAGCCAGAGGACATGATTGCGCTGATGGAACAGGTTGGCAGTTGGGACTTGCTTGTGAATGAACGTCGCAACGGCGGAACAGAGTATTCAATTTTGCAGGTGTTCAAAAAGATATGAAGCCAGTCACTATTTATGCTCTATGTTCTTCAAGGGCAAAAGCCCCAATGCCGGAAGATGTACGAAGGAAGATTTCCGTCGCCAACAAGGGCCGTGTGGTTGGGATTGAGACACGACAAAGGATGGTGGCATCAAGCAGGTTGCGGTGGACGGCTGAAGCGAGAGCAGAGGCCGCTCGAAAAACTATTGCTGCAAATGCGCGTAAGGCGGCCACATGACCGAATACAAGCATCTGCACTCGTGGCGTGATCCCAAGCCTGAGAAGACCGCATGCGTGGTCAGATATGGCGGCTTTGGAGATATGCTGCAAAGCTCCAACATCCTGCCAGAGCTCAAGCGCCAAGGGTTCCACGTGACCATGATGACGACCCCGCGCGGGCACGAAATCGTCAAGCATGACCCGCACATCGATGCATTCTTCATGCAAGATGTCGACCAGGTGCCGAACCAGGAACTGGCCGACTTCTGGGCAGTGCAGGCCACGCGGTTCGATCGGTTCATCAACCTGTCCGAGTCGGTCGAGGGCACGCTGCTGGCCATGCCGGGCCGGGCGAATCACCTGTGGCCCGACAATCTGCGCCGCGAACTGCTGGGGCAGAACTACCTCGAATTCACGGCCAAGCTGGCGCAGATCCCGTACCGCTCAGAGGCCCGGTTCTACGCATCCGAGGACGAAACGCTCAAGGCCAAGGCGTATCTGGCCGACATCAAGAACACGCTGGCCGGGCCGCTCAAGATCGGCATGCGCGCCCCGCCACGGTTCAACATCCTTTGGTGCCTTGCAGGCTCGAGCATCCACAAGTTCTACCCGGCCCAGGACGAGGTCATCGCAAACGTGATGCGCTCCATCCCAGAGGCTGTGATCGTGTTCAGTGGGGACATCGCCTGCAAAATCCTCGAAACCGGTTGGGAGAAAGAGCCCCGCGTGCGGTGCACATCGGGCGAGATGGACGTGCGCGACAGTTTGGCCCTGGCCCAAGTGGTGGATTGCGTGGTCGGGCCAGAGACCGGAACGCTCAATGCCGTGGCGTTTGAGCAGGTCCCCAAGGTGATCATGCTGTCGCACTCGTCCCACGAGAACCTGACCAAGCACTGGGTCAACACAGCGGTCTTGACGCCTGCCAACACCGATTGCTACCCCTGTCACCGCCTGCACTACACGCGCGAGTTCTGCCATGAGGACGCGGCAACCGGTGCGGCCGTGTGCCAGAAGAACATCGACCCCAATCGGGTGTTTGAGGCGATACACGCAGCCTACCAACAGTACAAACAGTACAAACGGAGTCACCCATGACGCTCTCAGAAATGATCAAGCTGGCCCGGCGCCGCTCCGACGATCTGGTGGAGGACTACCGAATCTCAAAGGCCGAATACTTTGACTTTGCCAACGAGGCGCAGGACGAGGCATGCCGGCGCTCCCGGCTGATCCTGGACTCCACGACGGCGGCCATCTGCCAAATCGCCCTGGTCAGTGGCACGGCAACCTACGACCTCGATGACCGGGTGCTGTTCGTGCGCCGGGTCAAACTGTCCACCATCACGCCTGTCCTGGCTCGGGTCAGCCGTAAGACGCTCGATGTCGGCGCGCCCGATTGGGAGACCGAGACCGGGCAGCCGCGCGGCTACGTGCCGGACATGGAGGACGGTGTGCTTCGCCCGTACCCAACACCGGATGCAAGCTACACGGCAAAACTGACGGTGGTGCGCATGCCGCTGGTGTCCATGACCGACGGCGATGAAGAACCCGAAATCAGGTCGCGCCATCACCGCATGCTGGTCGAGTGGATGCTGTACCGGGCCTACTCGAAAGAGGACTCGGAGATCTACAGCCCCAAGAAGGCATCCGAATGCCTGGCCATGTTCGAGTCCGAGTTTGGCCGGCGCTCCACCGCGCAGGACGAATCGTGGATCGAGCGCGAGCACGGGTATGAGACCGATGAGGGTGTCTACTAGGCTTTGCCCCCGGCAATGTTAGCCAAATGAGGTAGACGGCGCGACCATCGGCGCCGTGAAACCATCAAACGTCACCGCCTTTCGAGGCCTGAACACCACGGCTGACCCGCTCAGGCTGGGTCTTGGCTGGCTGTCCACGGCCAACAACGTCAACGTGCGCAGCGACGGCGCCATCGAGGCGCGCGAGGGTTACTCCCTGCACGCAGCCGGGACCAGCATCACGTCGGCATTCTCGAGCGCAGACTTCCAACGCGCCTGGTACGTCGACAGCGGCACTGTCAAGACCCTGGCCGGCGCCAATGTGACCACGATCACAAGCACGGCGTATTTGCACTGGGCCGAGGTCAACCGCGAGGCGTTCTACAACAACGGCGTGGACTCCGGGATCATCCTGGGCGACAACTCGGTGATCCCGTGGCGCTGGACGGTGCCATACCCTCCGACGCTGGCCGCAGTTGCCGGGACGCTGGACGCTGGCCTGTACCGGGTGGTGACGACCTTCGTCCTGCCCGACGGGCGCGAGACCGGGCCCAGTGAGCCGTCCGGGATCGTACTGGCCGACGGTCAAGCCCTGCAGATCAGCGGCATCCACCTCGACGCCCCGAACAGCACCCGCGTCTACATCGCCCCTGCCAACTCCAGCGTTTTCCAACTTGCCAGCTACGACAGCGCGGCAGCCATGGTCTGGGACGCGCCAACCGAGTCTCTGGGCTTTGATCTGGCAACGGATGGCATGGACCCGCTCCCGATGGACGCAACCGTCATTGCGTTCTGGTCGGGCCGGGCCTACGCAGCGCAGTACATGGCCGGCGACGGCATGACGGCGCTGTGGCACTCGCAGCCGATGGGCTTTCACCTGTTCGACCTATCTATCGACTTTCACGCCATCCCCGGCGAGATTGTGATGCTCGCTCCAACACCGGGCGCACTGGTGATCGGCACGCGCACAGAGATTTACGCACTGACCTCCGAGGGCTTGCAGCTGCTGGCCGACTACGGCACGGTGCCCGGCCGGCATTGGGCGACGGACGCAGCCGGATCGATCGTTTTCTGGACGCTTCGCGGCATGTGCCGTGCGATGCCGTTCACCAACCTCACACAGGGCCACCTATCGGTCGCCCCCGGAGTCCAAGCCGGCGCATCGGTGATCGAGCGCGACGGACAGAAGCGGTTCGTTGTCTCCCTACACCAGGGCGGCTCGGCTTTTAACAAACGTATTTGAAGGAGTATCGCTATGACGTGGAGATTTTCAACCGGCCTGCGTAACGCATTGGCCCAAAGCGTCGGCTTTGCTGGCGCCCTGAATCGTGGCTACATCAGCATCTACTCCGGTAGTCAACCCGCAACGGCTGATGCGGTGTTCTCGGGCACGCTGCTGCTCACTCTGTCGGCAAGCTCCGGCGCCCTGACCAAGGAAACTCGCGCAACCGGGTCGTTCACGATCGCTGGCGCATCCGGAAGCATCGATACGATCACGGTCGGCGGTCTGAACATCATCCCTGATAGCACAGTCCCGTTCAACACCACCTTGAACCAGACCGCATCTGATGTGGCTGACGCGATCAACCGCAACGGCATGTTTGAGGCAACGGTCTCGGCTGCAACGGTCACGCTCATGGGTCGCCGCGGCACGGGGGTTACAACCGCAGCGGTCTCGGGCAGTGGCACTACCCTGACTGTCGGAACACTGGTGAACATGGGCTCAGGCATCGCAGGAGTCAAACCGCTCAACGGCCTGTTCCTGGCGTCCCCGCTGACAGGTGTGATTGCCAAGCCCACCACGCAGGTCTGGAGCGGCGTGGGTGTCGCCGCTGGCACCGCAGGCTGGGGCCGGTTCTTCTCCAGCAACGGCAACGACTCTGGTGCGGTTATCTCCGGGGCGCCTTTCTACCCGCGCTTGGACGGCTCGTGCGGCGTCGGGTCGGGCGACTTCCAGCTGTCCACGCTGGCTATCGTCGTCGGCCTGCCAGTGACGCTTGACACCTTCCAGATCACCATGCCGGCTGCGTGATGACTGATGGAGCACAAGTTAATCGAGGGCGGCGAGAAGTACCTTGCCCTTGCCCGCAGTGAAATCAAACGCTTGAGGGCGACGGGGCTTCCCTACGCCACCAAGCGGCTTGTGTTCCCCGACGCCACGGTGCGCGTCCAGATCATCGACGACATCGACTTCATCCACATCACGGGTGGCGGGGCCAAGATCCCGATGGACTCAGGTGTGGTTGCAGTTGTCAGCATTGGGGAGGCCAACCCGGCCACCAAGGAGCCCGGCACCCTGCATGAGACAACCTACGTGCAGGACTACAACACGCCGTTCGTGCTGCCAAATGCCGAAGCCACGGTCCGACTCAACCCGAACACCGGCAACACCGGGCAGTTCTCGGGCATCCTGAAGAACACCGGGCAAAAGTTCAAGGGCTCTGTGCCCATCGATGTGAGTTTTGCCAAGTCGTTCGATGCGCCAACGGGCGAAGCAGCGGCAGACTGGGAGGCCGCGATAGCCGACAAGAAGACCACGTCGGTCCTGTGCCCGGCCTCGATGTTCACCGGCAAGTGCCGCCTGTACGTGCAGGCCCTGTACGGCGCGCATATGGTCAAGGGAAAATCGACTCCGTTTCGCCTGTCGGGCCTGTCCGGCGCCCCGTCGCTGTACGTTGACAACCGAACCAGTAGTGAGGCCGCTGTGCTGGTGTCCACCGGGTGCGGCGTGTATCTGGACAAGAAGCGCGGCAATCACTGGCTGTTCTCGACCAATGGCACTCCGGTCAGGGGGTGGCCGCTCAAAGCGCCATCGGCTGTCGAGGCGCTGCGCAAGCACCTGATCACAGAGGTCTCGGAGACCAACACGAAACTGTCAACCTTGAACGAAGAAGACCAGGAGCACTTGGAGACCTACATCCTGTCGCAGTGCCTGCCAAAGGGCGACGGCAGATCAGCATTCCTCAGGCCAGACACGACAGACACCTGGTACGGCGCATCGAACCCCTACTCAATGGGGTACTCGTGGCACTGGAACTGGGACGGGAAAAAAGCCGACGCAGTGACGAATGGGACGATTGAGCAGGACGCCAACAACGCGGCCATGCAGTCGCTTTGGCACAAGGCCACGATCACGCAGAGCGGCGCAGAGAGTTTTGAATGGAGCGAGGTAGACGTCGATCCTGGTGTGCTCCAGACATGGACGGTCTACCGAACCCAGTGGACCATTGCAGAACCGGATTGGGGGTCGTACTACCTAACCAAAACTACGCCACAAAGCAGTCTGGTTTCTGCGTGCGATGCCACGTTCTACGTGTTCTACAACCGAAACGAACTGGTGAAGTGCAGTGTGTCGGTGCGAGACCATGAAGGAGAGGCCGCCATCGTGACTTATGGCAACGGGGCCAATGGTGGCCCTCCCAGTGCCGGAATCAACTGCTACACGACCGGCAACAAACCAGGATCGCGTCGCTCCGCAGGCGGATCAAGCGCGTACTCGTATGCCGTGTTTTCGTGCGGGGCCAAGCAAACGCCAATCCTCTCAACAACCAAAACTACGGTAGTTGCCAACATCGAAGTGAAGGACAAGGTTTTTGGCGACTTCACGGCCTACACCGGTGCGGGCGATTCCGCATACCGAGAATTTGGAGTGTCCGAAGACGACGGAACAAACTACCACGTACAAGGAATTACCGGCTATCTGGTCGATGGCCCCATGTGCAAGTCTATGACATTCACAACCGTAGACTCTGGAACTACAGAGCGTGAGTACGGCATTGCCACTGTCGTCGTTCCTTTTTATGATGCAGAAGCCATATACCTGCAGGCAAGTACCGAGAAGACGACGACTACAGACTCCAACACAACGCGCTACATGCTCAACAATTTTGGACCGCTCGGGGCATTCTTGATTCAGTCTGTTGTCAGCCCGTTGGGCGGTGATGATCGCGTTTACTTTCGGCGAGCGCAGGAATGGGGGGCATATGTGGCTGATCAACACGTGCAAGCATCCCCGAATGAAACCATCATCCCAGACCCTGTCATCGAGTGGTCAGGAAGTGAATCACTGATCTGCCACGCTGGCATTCTTGATGCGACATTCGAGAACATGGGCGTATTTCACAGCAACGGCGAAAGCACTATCCCGTCCGCTTTTTATACCCTGAGTGGGACCAAGAACGACGAGGATGCCGCCGTCATATCGAACAACCTCGTGGCCAACCCATACGGCGCACCCGGCGTAGCCGTCCCGGTCCTGGTGGGCTGGGTCTGAAAGGAAAACCATGGCAGTCCATCCCTACTACTGGCAATCGTCGCTCCTGCTCAACTTCGAGGACCCGAGTGCCACCACGTTCACGGACATCAGCCCGACGCCAAAGACGCCGACAGTGGTCGGTGGTGCTGTCAACAGCGCGACGCAGTTCAAGTCGGGGGCGAAGTCTCTTGCAACTGACGGATCGGGCGATTACCTCGAGTACGCACAGCACGCCGATTTCGATTTCGGCACTGGAGCGTTTCGTATTCGCTTGTGGCTCTGGCTCAATGCGATTACCACTGCGCGGGTGGCCCTTGCATATACGACGGCGGCGGCATCTACAGACGCTGAGCTTCCATTCTGGGTGTCCGTTACAGCGGCTGGGAAACTGGAATTCAGGTTCTATGACAGCACCAACAGTCTGAGGCGGACACTTACCGGCGCCACCACGCTCGCAATAAACACCTGGTATCCCATCGAGGTTGCGCGCACTGCGGCGGGCGATGTGTCTTTGCGCCTGAACGGCACCACTGATGCGACAACGACCAACTTTCCCGGCGCCGTCGGCACGGTATCTGGCCGACTTCTGCGGGTTGGTCGGTACTCCAGTGCTTTCCCTCTGGAGTTGAACGGCTTCGTCGACGGCCTTGAAATCCTCAAGGGCACGTCGGGCGAGGGCGGCAACTACACGCCAACGTTCGATCTGTTCGAGGTCGCGCCACCCGCTACCGCTACTGCCGCTGTCACGATCCCTGCCCTGACGGCAGTGGGGTATGGCGGCGCATCGGTGGACGCCACGATACCCGCGCCCACGATCTCCGCAGCCGCTGGTGGTAACGCTGAGGTAACGATACCGTTCCCGCAAATCCTGGCCCAAGGGCATGACGCTACGGGCGAGCGCGCTGCCGCCGTCGTGATCCCGTTCCCGCAGATCGTCGCTCTGGCAGGCGCACGCGCTGCGGTCACGATCCCGTTCCCGGTCATAGAAGCGTCGATGACGGTGCCGGTGCGGATAACGGCGAGTGTTGTCATCCCGTTCCCGCAGATCATCGCGCGCCTGACTGGCACCGAGCGCATGACGGCAAGCGTCGTGATCCCATTCCCGCAGATCGATGCCAAAGGCGGCGGCAATGCAGAGGTCACGGTGCCGGCCTTCACCGCATCTGCGTCGGCCACCGTCGGCGCAATCATGCAGGCGCTGGTCACGATCCCGTTCCCGCAGATCTCGGCCAGCGGCGCAGCGGGCATCGTGATAAACGCCTACGTCCTGATCCCGATGATCCAGTCGGTGCCCAATGGCAGGGCTTTTGTCGTGATCCCGTTCCCGACCATCGTGGCCAGAGGCAGCGCGGTTGTCGCAGTCACCTACGAGGCCTATGCGGTCAACCTGATGCCGGGTGAGAGCATGCCCAACCAGGTCACCCGGTACACCAACTACGCGTTCGACCACATCATCCGCCACCAGGACAGCTACTACGGCTTCAAGTCTGGCGGGGTCTACCTGCTGGGGGGCGCGACCGACTACGCAGCCACACCGACCGCTGTGCCGTGGGACTGGAAGACCGCGATCACCGGGTTTGGCAGCCGGCAAAAGAAGCAGGTACGCGAGGGCTTCATCCACGGGCGCCTGGGTCCGAACGTGACCGCCAGCGTGTCGATTGGCGAGGCCGCAGATGAAACCTATGCGGCAACGATCGTGCGCGGCAGCACTGCGCAGGCGCACCGGGTCAAGTACGGCAAGGGGCTGAAGGCTGAATTCTGGTCCTTCGGATTCTCCGGTACTGGCCCGACGTGCGATGTCGACTCAATGGAGCATGAGCCCGTAGAACTCACAAGGAGACTGTAATGTCCGTAGAAACACTTATCGCAGCCGCGCAAGCCTATGTGGCCACCGTCACAGAGTCGGCTGACACTGCGGTCAGCAACATGCGCGACGACATTGATGACGTCGGGAAAATCATTGTTATCCCTCTCGACGTAACGCTACCGAACGAGCCCGAGATCCCCGAGATCACGTCCTCGCCCACGCTTGAAACGATCAACCTGGACCTGGCAACAGAGCCCAGTTCGGACATCGATTTCACCGTCATCAGCCAGATCGAGCGCGGTACGCTGCCCGTGCTCACGGCAGCGGCGCCGACCATCGTGCCACCGACGCTACCCGTGCAACTGACGGCCTTTGCCGAGACGCCACCACCGATCACCACGGAGTTCGACTTTCCCGTCATCCCCGCGCGGCTGGACGATGTTGTCTCTGAGCCGACCCTGGGAACCTACACCACCCCGGTCAAGCCAACAATCGCGTTGCCATCGTTTGACGCAACCGCGCCTGACGACACCCTAACGGTCCCAACCAACCTAGCCGGGACGCTTGATACGCAATGGCGCAACGCATCACCCATGTTTATTGCTGCCCTCAAGGGGCAGATGGATGCGATGCTCACCGAGGTCAACCCGCAGTTTCACACCCAGATGGCGGCCATCGAGACACAACTGACCGCCTACCTTGCAGGCGGCACCGGCTTCAGCCCCACGGTCGAGAACGCCATCTACGCCAAGTCGGCCGGCGTCAATGCAGCAGAGCACCGTCGCACGGCAGACGCTGCGTGGCAGGAGTCGGCATCGCGTGGGTTCACCATGCCCGGCGGATCGATCCTGTCCGGTCTGCAAAGGTCGCGCCAGTCCTACGCCGACAAGCAGGCGGCACTTGCCGGCGAGCGACTGGTCAAGGCCTATGAGGTCGAGCAACAGAACCTGCAGTTCGCAGTGACCACCTCGTCAGGCCTGCGTCAGACGATGCTCAGTGCTGCACTGTCGTACCACGGCAGCCTGGTGCAGATCAACGGGCAAGCCCTGTCCTATGCACAGGCCATCCTGTCGGCCATCGTCGAGGCGTTCAACCTGGAGGTCAAGGCGTTCTCTGCCCGGCTTGACGCCTACAAGACAGAGGCGAACGTCTTTGATGTCAGGCTCAAGGCCGCGCTTTCCTACATCGACCTGTACAAAGCCGAGATCGATGCCCTGCAGGCGCTGCTGCAAGTCGATCAAGCCAAGGTCTCGATGTACAGGGGCAGGATCGACGCATTGCAGGCGCTGGCCGGCGTCTACAAATCACGCATCGACGCGGTGGTGTCCCAAGCATCCCTTGAAAAGCTCAAACTGGACCTGTTCCGGGCCAAGACCGATGCGTATGGCCTTCAGGTGCAGAACAAACGGTTCGAGTACGACGCACATTCGGCGGCCATCCAAGGCAACGACCAACTGGTGCGCCTGTACCTGGGCCAGCTTGGCGCCTACAACGCGCAGCTCGACGGGTTCAAGGCCGACATATCCGCACAAGCCGAAGTCGTGCGGGCGCAGTCCCTGACCAACGAGGCCAAGGCCGATCAGGTCAAGGCCGATGTCAGCGTGTACGAGGCAACCACGCGCGCACGCAGCGACGTTGTGCGCTCAAAGATAGCCATCCAAGGGCAGCAACTGAGCGTGGTCGACGGCCAGAACCGGGTGGCCATTGCCAAGGCAGAGGTGGAAAACTCTATCTACCAGACGATTGCCAATGTGACGATGGCCAACAAGCGCACCAATCTGGATGGCCATATCAAGAACGCTGAACTTAATCTGGGACGCACCAAGGCGGTCGCTGACCTTGGCATTGCATCGGCAGAGATCTACAAGGGCCTGGCCGGCGCTGCACTGTCAGGGCTCAATACGCTTGTCTCGCAGAACAAGGAAGAGTGATAATCGGGGCCTGCATGTCGGTAGCTCAATTGGCAGAGCGTCGGTCTCCAAAACCGAAGGTTGTGGGTTCGATTCCTACTCGATATGCCAGAATCACGGATGACAAGCATCAAAGGTGATGCAGCGGACTGTAAATCCGCCGTCTTACAAGGCACGCTAGGTTCGATCCCTAGGTTGTCCACCAATCAGCCATCCATGCGTTGGCAACGGCATTGCCCCCGGCATTTATCGCCAGACCCCCGTAGCTTGCTCAGAATGCGCCCATGCAACAGAGGGCACATTCGATGCAAGCCAACCACACCAAACTGGGCGCCGTTCGCAGCTATGCCGAAGGCGGGCTGATCACTCAGATCAAGCGGGGCCTGAACAAGCTGGTGGGCAACAACCCCGATGCAATGAAGCAGCGCGGCAGGTCTGCGCAGATCGAGGCGCCACCGGCCACATCAGTTCCAGCGGGCTACTCCAGCGGCACACCGACCAAGGACAACCCGGCAGGGATCAAGTTCGCCAAGGGCGGCGAGGTCAATGGCAAGGGCACCGGCACCAGCGACGACATCCATATCATGGCCAGCAATGGCGAGTACATGGTCAAGGCCGCAGCCGTGAAAAAGCTGGGCGTGCCGTTTATGAACAAGCTCAACGCCATTGCCGACGGTGACAAGGCCAGTGCGAAGAACCCACGGCTGGGCGCGGTGAAGGGCAAGTACGAGGTGGGCGGCGGCGTAACACCCGAGGACCGGTTGCGCCAGAGTCGTGTTGCTCCATACGTGAATCACCGGGCGCCAAGCGGCCCACCGGTCATGCAGGCGCCATTGCAGATCGGCAACAGCGCGCCACCTCCGGGATCGGCAGTTGCCACCACCGGCAGGCCAAACTTCACCATGGGAGGCGCACCGGCACAGCCACCAGCGGCCACGCCGACATTTACCGATGTGCGTCCGAAGTTCGACTTTGCAGGCGCATCAAAGGAGGCCAAGGCATTCATGGCAGATCGCGCGGTCAATCCCGCTGCGCAACCTGCCGGCGCTGCTGCATCAACGCCAGTCCAGGCACCAAGCATGGCCAGTCGCGCACTCGGGGCCGTCAAGGGCATGTCTCGCGCGGCAGTGGGCGCCACTGGCGGCGCAGTCCTATCGGCAGTGCCAGAGGTCATATCAACAGCGCAAGTCGCGCAAGACCCAAACGCAACCGGCATTGATGTCGGCACTCAGGCAGCGGAAGGCGGCGGGCGCGTTGCAGCCGCCATCGCTGGCGCAGGAAAGGGCGCGGCCATTGGCAGCTCCCTTGGCCGGGTCGGTATGGTTGTCGGCGGTCTTGCTGGCGGCGCACTTGGCTACTACGGCGCGGACAAGGCCATCCAATACGGGCGCAGCCTTATCGGCACTGACCCGACATCCCCGGTCGACCGCATCCAAGCACCTGTAGCACCTGTAGCAGCTGCACCAGCAGGCGCAGTTCCCCCGAGGATCGAAGGACGCGGCAACGGTCAGCGCATGGGCATGCAAGACCCGCGCATCGTCACGCCACAGCTTCAGGCCGCACCGCAGCCCCAGGCAGCACTCGGGGAAGTCAGCGGTCAGGTCACGCGCGACGGCAATTCGTATTCTGGCGGGAACGTGTCAGGACTTGTCAATTTCGTGGACAAGAACGGCAACGCGCGGCCATCGGGCGGCGGCTTCGTGGCCGGTACCGGCGACGGGACTTTCACCTACGGCGGATCAAGCAACCGATCGAACCTTGACGGTCAGGTCAATGCTGCCCTGGACGCCGCTGCGGCCCGTGGTGACACTGAGGCACTGCGGCAATACTACGGCGGGAACTTCGGCACGCGAGTTGCTGGGGATGATGCCGAGTTCGCACTGATGAACAACGGCAAGCCCATGACGGCGCGCAAGCTGGGTGCGATCAGCAAGGCCAGGGCAGAGCGTGCAGCTACCGGCGACAGCGCCAAGGACCGTGCATTCAACGAGCGCAAGTTCGGCGCAGAGCAGGCCGGTCGCGGCGAGGACCGCAAGCTGGCGCGCGAGAAGTTCGACGTCGACGCAGCTGGTGCCAAACTCGATCAGGCATCCAAGGCGCGGCTGGACGCGGCCCAGGCGGCCATCGCAGACCCGAAATCGACGCCTGAGCAGCGCAAGACAGCTGTGGAGGTGTTCGACTCGCTGATGGGCAGGACCAAGGTTCCTGCGAAGCCGTTGGGATTCAAAGCCATTTCCGCCGGCACCGACGCAAGGGGGAACCCACTGCCCCCTGTCATATACAGCGAGGACACCGGGGACGTGAAGGTACAGCAGGAACCAGCGCCATACGCCGACGGGACCAAGATCAAGGGCAAGGACGGCAAGAACTACGTGGTCAAGAACGGCAAGCCAGTTCTGGAATAACCCATGGAAAAAGTGAATTGGGATGACTTCACGCCGGTTGACTCCAGTGTGAAGAAACAAGAAGCACCGGTCGATTGGTCGCAGTTTGAACCGCGCAAACCAGCCGGCGCACTGCGCAAGTTGGGTGATGCCGGGCTTGGGTTCGTCCAAGGCGCAGCCGGTGGCACCAAGGCACTGGTGGCCGACTCGGTAGGTGCCGGGAACCGGGTATCGAAGGCACTGGGCGCTGTCAGCCAGGGCGCCGGGCGCCTGATGAGTCAGGACGCGCAGGACGAGATCGCCGCGCGCCAGGCCAAGATCAAGGCAGCGGAGGCCGGCGGGTCGACGATGAACGAGATCGGCGCCACGCTGGGCGGGATTGCCGAGGCTCCAGTACGCTCGATAGCGCAGGGCGCGGGTTCACTCGCCCCTACGCTGTTGGCGGCGTATCTGACCAAGGGCCGGTCGCTGAAGACTCAGTTGGGTATTCGTGGGGGAGTCGGTGCAGCACAGGGCTTAGGCGCGGTCAAGGGCTCAATCTACGACGCCGTCGAGCAAAAGCAGATCGAAGCGGGCATGACCCCGGCGCAGGCCCAGGCCAAGGCTGATGAGGCGCAGTCGTACACCGGTGAGAATGCGGCAAACATTGCCATCGGCGGCGTAGGCGGCGTTCTGGCGAGCCTAACTGGTGCAGAGAGTGCCATTATGGGCACGGGCGGGCGCGCTGTACTGCGCAGGATCGGCAAAGCAGCGGGTGCGGAAACACTGACCGAGGGCCCGCAGGGCGGTCAGGAACGGTATGCCTCCAACGTGGCCGAGCAGCGCCAGGGCTTTGACACCCCGACGTTCCAGGGCGTGGCAGGTCGGACAGTTGGTGATGGTGTCATCGGCGGCATCGTGGGCGGTGGGGTCGGAGCCATTGCGGGCGGCCCAAAACAGATCCAAAACGCATCCACACTGCCTCCAATCAACCCGCCACCGCCACCCGGCGCACCAGATGCCGGATTCGACCCGAGCCAGCCCGATCCGGCTAATCAGACACCAGGTGTCTATTTACAGCCGGGCGCGCCAGTTCCGGGCGCAGGGTACGTGCCTGGTGATTCGCTTTTCGGGCATCCAGAAGATACGGGCGAGCCGCTGCCAGAAGATGGCTACATGAACCCGGAAACCGGCCAGCGGTTCGTCCCGGAGGATGACCGCAAGCAGTGGTTCGATTTAGCCAGTCGCGGCTTGGAGCCGACCTATATCGAACCGCCACCGGTCACTGCATCCCAAGCCATGGGCATCAACCCGTCTGCTGGTCCCACCTCTGCGGCGGCTGCAATCGCTGTTGATTCCGGGGCCACGGAGGTGGTCCAGCGCCAGCAAGCCGAGCAGCAAGCAGCCGAGATTGCGAAAAAACAGGACAAGTCCCAAAAGTCAGGCCAGGATGCGGCAAAAGCCGATGTCGGAATTCGGACATCGGAACCATTTCAGCAACCCACCACGCCAGCAGCTGGCCCCATTGCCGCTGCCGTTTCACAGATTCCATCAACCCCAGGAGTAGTAGATGCGCAAGCCGCTCAAGCCGTCCAAGTCAACCCGCAACAGCCTGAACAGTCCGGGCCTATCCCCGGAGCAGCGGGAGGAATTGAAAGCCCTTCGCAGCCAGCAGGACCGGCGAACGTATCTGATGCAGGAACTGAACAAGCGGGCGGTACCGGGAATGCACTGACACGCGGGCAGCGGTTCAGGGCGGTGATTGAGGCAAAGCAGGCAGAGCGGGCGGCGAAGGCGGCAAATGATGCGCCACCGGTCAATCCGCTGGAAACGTCACCGTCGACTGCACCACAAGAGTCTCCCCGTTCCGGAGTGTCACTGACGGGACAAAGCGAAACCCGCAGTCAAAACGTACCATCTCTCCCAGCATCAACGGCTGGCGAGGTCCGACAAACTCAAGGTCTGGACGCAGAAAATCCTCCAGCGCCTGGTCGTCAGGATGGACAAAAGCAAGGTACGGTTCAGCCATCCGCAAATGATACGCCAGTACCCGATCCAGCCAGCTTGAAAGATCGAGTAAATGGCATCAAAGCCGAAATGGCGGATGTTGCTGCTGCGAAAAAAGCCATGGGCACGCAGCAAGCGGGAGAAGACAAAACCACGCAAATTGCGCGTGCAAAGCTGGACCTGCAGGCAAAGCGGCTATGGCAAAAACTTGCCGAAGCACTCCCAGACAACAGCAAGAACGCTGCCGCCGCAAAGGATGCCGCAGACGAACTTGAGTCGAAGATCAGCCGCATTGAATCTGACGCAAGTGATACGCCAGCACCAGTGCAAGCGCCAGCGGATGACGCAATACTGCCGACGAAAATGGCGCCTGCCATTGACGGTCTGCACAACAGGATCATTAACCTGAAAAGCACGGTTCTGTTGAGCGATTCTGGTGGACGGAAAATATTCGCAATCAAAGATCCATCTATCCCGGACAAATTGAAGTACCGCGTCAGAGGACGGTTCCCTGTATCTGAGTCGTTCGAAATTAAGGAAAAGGCCGACGTTACCGGGATCGCGCAAGATCGTGGGTATGTGCTGATCGACAAGCGCGAGCAGGTTGCATCACGCAGCAAGCCGGCCGCTGAGGCCACCCCATCCAAGGAACCCGGCGCCGGCCTGAAGAAGATGAGGGTGGCAAAGGCGAAGAAGGATGCGGCGAAGGCACCAGACACGGAATTTGTCAAGATCAAGGATAGGTTTGGGGGGAACATCCATGTCAAGCAATCCGACTTGGATGGTGAGCGGACCTTGTTGCCGATGTACACGGCAAAGGGAGATCGCGCTGGCAAATCCATCCACCGCGAGAACCTTGATCCAGACGGAACCAAGTTGGCAGCGAGCAACGCCGAAAACGCCAGCAATCCGCTCATGGATGTCATCACGGCAAAGCAAGGCAATGCCTTTGCAACAGCAGCAGCGGCCCAGCGAGAACTAAACACCAGGGCTCTGAGTGAGTCACATGAGGTGGTCCCAATCGGTGACGGATACGTCGTTAAGAAAAAAGGTTTGCCAAAACCCTACAACGATGATCCGCGAAATAGCCCTGTCATGGAGTCACAAGATGGCTTCATTGTTGGCCAATCCGTTGACGTTCCGAGCAGGACTATCGGGCGATCTACGGTTGAGTCGCTGTACACCAGAACAATGCCTGGGTTTGACGCCCCGATGCTCATGGCCCGTATCAAAAATGCGGAAGGCAAGGCCATCGATGTGCTGACAAGTGAGTTGAAGGCAACCTCCGAAGCGCAGAACCTGACCGGGCAGCAGGATGTTTTCAGTGCGCCAGAACCAGCAAAGCCAGAGGCGAAGGGGAAGCCTGATGCAGCGTTCGCCCGTGGCAACCCCTTCTACAGCGCCCTGACACGCGAGGTCGGCAAGATCCCGGCCAAGGCCCAGGGTGCAGGCGGGTGGCAGTTGAACCTGATCGGCCTGGTCAAGGCGGGCAAGGTCAAGCAGGACGAGATCGAATGGTCGGGCGTCACCGACTGGCTGAAACTGCAGACCGGCAAGGTCACGAAGGAACAGATCACCGAGTACCTGGAGTCGAATGGGGTTCAGGTCACGGAGACGGTGCTGGGCAAAGAGAAGCCCCGCGAGAACGAGTACGCGATTGTTGAAGAAGATGATGGCTACAACGTAGAGGCTGGAGGAACAAGAATGTTCCCCGATGCGGTGAGCTACGAAGAGGCTGAATCGGCTATTGATGAGATGCAAGGGAATGACGATGCTGATCTCACCGATCAAACCAAGTTCGGCAAATACCAACTCCCTGGCGGCCCACTTTCACGCGACACAGAAATTCTGACCCGCGACGGATGGCTTCGGATGGACGAAGTACAGGTCGGCGACATCGCCATGACGCGGCGTGATGAAGATGGCGCGCTGGAGTGGCAGGAAGTGGAGGCTGTGCCAACCGTCTTTGCCGACAAGCTATACCATTTTAAGAACCAATCTATCAACATGCGCGTCACGGCTTGCCACAACATGCTTGTGAAGCGCCGCCGCCGCTCATCGCAAGGATTGTTCAGGGCCAAAGCCGCCGAGCTTTGGGGGATGGCCGAGTGTGTGGCCCCGCTTACCGGGTTGTGGGCCGGCGTGGGCGACGGCATCCTGTACGGGTACGATGCTGGCGACGCTGCGG